>OGFO01000008.1_pt1 | contig 284520 bp, 186 predicted proteins | sample 1570981 | NCBI WGS metagenome assembly OGFO01 (sample SAMEA2581955, study PRJEB24529) | metagenome | biome: Human gut stool | place: China | collected 2011
CAACTTCTTGTGTTTGCATACCAATATACGAGATTTGCAACGTCTTCGCAGAACTAATCCATTATTATATTGCTGAATATCAGCGTTGTAATCATAATCAAGGAACTTTATACAAGGTGATAATAATTTATAAATAGCTGATAATAAGAGATGTAAAAAACGACAATATATATTTATATCTACCGGAATTATCCTATATTTCTATACTAAACACTTAATAATAAGAATATTATTATGTAATCATCTATAAAAACAGGTTCTTAAACTAGTACTATTGGTTCAAGCATAAATATAAATGTATGGAATAATTAAAAACATTCCAGAAGTTGATCTATAACACATGATAGCGATCACATGAATAAAAAATAGTAAATAGTTGAAATAAATATTTATCCTATTTTATAATTACATAGTGTGATTCCGAGAAGACTAAATAGAAAAAGAGAAATAGAACAAAGTTATATATCATATTGCAAACTTATAATTGATTATTATGGTCAAGTCTTTTTTAAGTAGTTTCTATTACTAATTGAGGACATATTGAATAAGAGAAACGAGCTTAATTCTTGTTTTGAGCTCTCACATCATCGTACATGCTGTTCAACAATTCTTAAGCACAGAATGGTAGTGCATCGCAAAAGTAAGGTAGTCCGTATTCATAAGACAAAGCTTCCTGAGTTGTAGGATGAACTGATATACGCCAATACTTCTTACGACAAGTCTTGTTTCAACCACACCTATAACGAATACATGCCTATGAGATCTTCCCTGTTAAGAGTAACTGCTTTCATCTCAACGCTCTCTGGATATACTACATGCAGATTCGGATAGCTATAGGACTTTATTTGTTATGCAAGCTTATTCTCTCGCAACCTAATATTCAGTCTTTGTATGTAGAGCTGAGAATTTGTCGAAAACTTCCTTCAAATTCTTCTCTGTGCAGGGCACCTTTGTCATTGACTAGCAATTCCCACTATTAAGACTTATTTGGAATTTACACTCTAAAACAGTTCGTTTATGCCAGGCAAACATAGAAAGACCGCTCACTTCTCAGTGAACGGTCCTCTAAAACACTTTATTAAAAACACTCAGCTAAATTAATAGCTGGGATTCTATTGTTATCATATGTTCTGATTAATCTGCAATAAATTCATCATAATCATAACCAAGATTGCCTGCTGATACATAATACTGCACGTAAATGAAGCAATTGTAATTTGAATACATACCACTTTCATAGCCACCTTCGGTCACAAAAGCATCGTTATTCTGAAAATAGCCTATGTCACGGACATTTACAGTGCCATAGTTACCAAAAATATATGGTGTGTCAGTCGCAGGAACCCTGAAGAACTGATATTCTCCTCCTGTATCACTACCTTTATAGTCTATTAGGTTAATCTTTAAGTGATAACCAGTGCCAAACACATCCTTGAAACGATATAGATTAGCATCAGTAGTACAAACTTGTAAAACAGTAGGATTAGAAGCTGATATACCAAGCTTTTCAGCGTTAAAGAAATAGTATGTGCCAGTAACCACATCAGTCCAAGCAAGACCTGAAAAAGTGATATCTGTAGATGTTTTACTATCTTTACCTACAGCTACAGCAGTAATGGTATATTCGCCATATAAATCAGTCAATACAACATCAACGTTTGATGCGCCGGAAATGTCATTGACTTTAATGCCATTTGAAACAACATAGTCAATATAGGCATTTTTACCCATAGAGGCTATATGGGCATCTTTGTCTACTGTCTGCTCAACCAGATAGTACGCTTCAGTTGTCTTGCTGTTTGCAGCAAATCTGAGTATAATATCGTTGTCGGGGTTATTAGGCCGACTTGCTTTATACTGATAAACAGTTACTATTGGGGTAGAATCATTTCCCGGTTCTGTACCTTCTTCGTCTGTACATGAAGTCACAATAGTAACAGCGAGAAGCGCCATGAATAAATTATATATATATATTTTCATATTCTTCATCTTTAATATGTTAATCCCATTACCATTTATACTCTTCAGAGTCTGAAGAAGGCTGAATGGGTGTAGGATTGTTTGTACAAGAATAATTATTGTTAGTTTCAGTCTGAATGATACACCAGTTCATCCAATCAGGAGGAGTGCTGGTATTCCAGCGCCTGGATTCTAAATGATTGGTCTTTTCATAGCTACGGATAATACCTTTATTGAGACGTTTAATATCAAAAGTAGCCAGTCCTTCTCCCCAAAACTCAACACGGCGCTGCCACCAAATTTCGTTTTGGAAGGTAGAAGTGGTTGAATTTCCATACGCTTCACTGTGCTTGCCATATTCATAAGATACATCACGTGATTTGGCAAATGTGGTCAATAAGGCAATGCCATTAGATTCATTCTGCATACCTGCGGCCTCAGCTTCAATCAAATACATCTCCTCAACACGCATCATGGGGACAGCTACAACAAAACCTATATACTGGTTATTACGCCCCTCTTCACCTCCGATTGTACGGAACTTCAATGGAAGTCCACCCACTGCTTTATAATTCACTTGTCCGGCATTATATATCCAATCTGGATGGTCTGTATAAGCCTTTAATCCTTCCAGTGTTTCTGCCTTACTCACTTCATCCAGAGCAAAGTCAACGAAACATTTCCTACGAAAATCAGTTTGCGGCATCGTTTCATACAAATGGCGGTCCATCACAATCTGTTGGCCATAGTTTGCAGCATAGCCACAACCAGAAGTGGTTGGATTAATCTCGAGGCACATGGTAGATCCCCAAGACGAGTCCCCATCATTTTCCAAAATGTTCGGATCATCTTTCTTATAAGTGAGTCCCATCATCCAAGATGAATTAGGAGTATTGAATCCAGTTTCACGATCAGTATATTGGCTTTCAGTCATCATTGTATAACCATTCTGAGCCAATTTTGCATATTTTTCTGCATTTGCCCAGTTTTCCATTACCAGATAGGCACGAGCTTTCAATCCATAAACTACAGACTGGTCAGGAGTATAAACATTCTCGCGTTTATAGTTAGCTAAGTATTCTTCTGCTTTATCAAGGTCAGAAATAATAAACTCCCACATTTTCTCATTCGTAGCGCGAGGATTGTAGGCCAACTCACTAAGAGTAGTCGCTTCGGTTACAATAGGTACAGTTTCTGCTTCTTTATCAATACCATACGTCTTGGGGGCATACATACGTGCTAAATCCATATAGAACATTGCACGCATAGCATGGGCGATGCCTGCACCGGTCACTTTATCAGCATCGGGTGTTGAGCCAGCCAGTGAAAGAACTGTATTACAATTTTTGATCCAACTATAATAATAAGTCCATGGAAGCTGGCATGCAGCATACTGAGGTCCCAGACCTACACCGCACTCATACCAATTACTATACCAATTTGAATAGACAGTAACCATATCTTGTCCCATTAAGTCACGAAACAAATAAAAAGCAGGATAGCCATAATCGTATTGGGTACCAGAATCATTGCCATAAGCAAATGTACCTACTAAGGAAGACGTGATTGCATTTACAAAGTTATTGTACGCCCCTGGTGCATTGGCTGCCTGGTCACCAGTCACTGTGGAGCTCTGGGGTTCGAACTCTTCGATACAACTAGTTGCCGTAATTAACAAGAGGGCAACCATCATCAATGATAGTAATATTTTTCTCATCTTATTTCTCTTTTAAAGTTAGAATGTGAATTGCACTCCACCTGAGATATTACGTACAGGAGAGTAAACACTGACGGATTCATTTCCATCATAAGAATAACGAGGATCTAACCCTTTACGGGCTGACCAAAAACAAAGATTTTCACCTGCTACATAAACACGGATTTTTGCAACATTCTTAATCAAATTCTCAGGCAATGTATAGCCTACGGTAAATGATTGAAAATTCAGATAACTGGCACTGGTTAGAAAGCGATCGGACATACCAGTAGTATATTGGTCGCCATACTGCCAACGAGGAATATTACTGGTAGTATTATTCGGAGTCCATGATTTAGCATAATCTTTGTGAATATTGTAACCGGCATCTGATGCAGTGGTGCTAGGAGTCATCAACCGCTTGTATTGGAGATCCATTACTTTACCTCCAATCTGATAATCGAAAGAAGCGGAAGCATCGAAATCACAGATACGTAAGGTAGTACTAAAGCCGCCAAAAGCTTTAGGAAGTGTAGAACCTAATGCATACTTCGAAGCTTCGTTGATACTGGTTGTAGTACGTGAAAGCTCTTTACCTGGGCGGTTAGTTGCACCTTTCAGGGCATCATCAATCCAGTAAATAGCCTCACCTTTCTCATTAACCCCTGCATATTTAGGCAGGAAAGCATTGTAGAGAGAACCACCTTCTTCAAACCAGTTCTGATAGGTTCTTGGAGTATTTGATTCGATGAAACCACCAGTTTCTGCAATCTTTGACTCAGGCAGTTTAAGAATCTTCGTTTTATTATGAGATATATTAGCTGACACACTCCAATCAATGTCTTTGGTGCGGATTATTGCACCAGTCAAAGCTAATTCAACGCCCATATTACGAATATCACCCACATTGCCGTAGTAACCACGTGAACCAGCAGATTCTGGAACAGACAGCCAGAACAACAAATCACTTGTTTTCTTGGTATAAACATCTAAATTACCCGCCAAACGACCTTTCCAGAGACTGAACTCAATACCAACGTTGATATTAGTAGTTGTTTCCCAAGTTATATCAGGATTACCCATACGATAAAATACAGGCGACATTGTAGTCTCATCAGCTTTCGATAAAGAGTACAAATCAGTATAAGCATAGCTACCAATATTATCATTGCCTTGCTGCCCTACAGAAAATTTTAGTTTTAACATATCGAGCCATGATGCATAATTGATCATGAAGTTTTCCTTAGATATAATCCAAGCTGCACCCACTGACCAGAAATTGCCCCATCGGTTTTCTTTTGCGAAATAAGAAGAGGCATCACGACGGAAAGAAGCAGAAGCATAATACTTTTCAGCATAATTATACTGAGCACTGCCGAAATAACCTTCTACATTATACTCAGTAGTGTAAGAGTGAGAATCCTTCTTGGTAGCAAACGCATTGATTTCAGGTATAGCTGGTGAAAAACCACCATTTGCTGTAGCATCCAGATATGTCGTTTTTGTCTTATAATACTCATGACCAACCATGACACTTACACTGTGCTTATTGAAATCCTGAAAATAGGTCAATGACTGTACATGGTTAGTTCTCAATGCAGTAGTGGCGCTTTTGAAGATTTCTCCATTTACACCTTGTTTAGAACCATAATAGGGATTTTCATAATCAGATTTATTTGTTTGTCCCCAAGTCACTGTGCTAGTTGCATTTGCTTTTAAGAAATTGGAGATATTGACATCAGCAGTAAAAGTTCCATTCAACTGGTCACCAATATAAGTTACCTTATTATAGGCATTCGATCCCAGTGGGTTACCTGTTTGCCCGAACGGACGGCCTACTCCATAGTTAGTGAGTGCAACACCATAGTCGTAGGCTTTATGACCGTATTCATCTGTCTTGATAACCGGTTTACCTGATTCGTCCAACACACGAACATACGCTGGATAGATAGGGGCCATCATAGAAGTATAGTACATCAAATTGCTGGCTCCTAAAGAAGTATCCATATTGGGATTAGAATTGCGATTAGAATGTATATAGCCCACATTGGCACCAATTTTCAGCCATTTCTTAGCCTGATAATCAGCCTTAACACGAGCGGTTACGCGGTCGTAACCAGAATTATCGATAACACCATCTTCGTTTAGATATCCCAAACTAGCATAGAAAGAAGAACGGTCAGAACCACCGTTGATACTTACATTGTATTCTTGACGTAATGCGTTCTTGTAAGCCAAATCGCTCCAGTTATCAGGTTGCATGTAGTAGTCTGTTCCATTATATGTATGTTTGCGCCCCAGTGTGGCCTTCGGATTCAACTTACCATCTGCGCCAATCAATTGTTCACCATCGGGAACTGTATATACATTATATCCCAGTTCGCTTAACATCTTGTTATTAGCAGACTGATTGGCATTTGTCGCACTCATACCCTGGCCATAGAAATAATTATTGTAAATTTGAGAGTAGTAGGCTTCGTAATACTTTCCCGGATCTGTAATTACATCGTAATCTTGAACCGAACGAGAGTTTACGCCCCACTTCATATCTACATTGATAACTGCATTTTGTGTCTTACCCTTTTTAGTAGTAACAATTATAACGCCTGCAGCACCACGTGCGCCGTAAAGGGCAGCCGAAGCAGCATCCTTCAATACAGAAACAGACTCAATGTCACCTTGTGGAATGTTAGAGAGACTAGCAGGATAAGGAGCACCGTCGACAATCACCAACGGATCTGTTGCAGCATACATAGAAGCAATTCCGCGAATATTGATTTTGCCACTCGTATCACCTGGGGCACCTGAACCACCACGCATTTGTAATCCAGCTACGGAACCAATCAAAGCATCAGTTACATTCGTTGTGATGCGTTTGGATAGTTCTTCAGTGTTAACTACCGAAGCTGAACCTGTAAATGCTGATTTCTTAGCTGTACCGAAGGCTACAACCAATACTTCATCCAACATCTCTGTATCTGCTTTCATTGTAACCTTCACGCGTGGTGCAATAGCAACTTCTTGAATTTGCATTCCAATGTAAGAGATTTGTAACGTTTTCGCAGAACTAAGTAGTGTATAAGACTCTAATAATCAGCGAAATAAATTTAGATCAGAACCATGTTATGTACAACGATTATTTATCAACATATTGATTATGAGATATATAAAAAACGGTAGTATGTGTTTGTATCTACCCTGATTGCCCTTTATTTAATACGTAATCATTTAATTATAAGATCATTAATTCGAAAGTGAAAACAGAATAAAGTTCCAAAATTAGTACTATGGGTTTTGTTCTATTTATAAATGTATGAAATAATTAAATTATTAATGAGGCTTAATTTATAGTTCATATACACAATCTGAAGTCTTTGTGAAGTCCGTTTTTTTCATAAAAGTAGTATGCATAGTTAAGTATAATGCAAATTGTATTATTTCGATAAATAATAAGAGATTGGATCGAAATAAAATATTCCTTTTGAGTCATTATTGATCTATATGAAATATATAATTGACCTGCAATGGCTAAAGAAGAGAGAATGAAAGAAAAAGACCGCACATTTCCTAATGAGCAGTCTTTAAAAACACTTTATCGAGAAAACACTCGGTCAAATATGAGTATACAATAATTAATATAAAATATCGTAGCTCTTGAGTTCCAAGAAAATTATAAAAGTTCCGTTCTTCCATTTACCATTGAACAAATGGAAGAATGGAACTTTATAGTCTACTATTTACTAATTCGTTATTTAGTAGCCTCTAAAGACTCCAAATAAGCATCCCCACTTAAGTACAGATATGAAGGATTAGCACAAGGTGAGGCAGCGCCTTCTTTATAATCTGCCATCTTAATATACAAGGAGTTGGCAGGGAAAGTAATGCAGTTGGCTTTTTCATTATAAATCCCCAATGGATATGTTGCAATATTTGTTGACAGATTTCCATATACAGAGCCGATAGAGAACATTCCATATGACCAGGCCATACCTAAGTCAACTGGTGACAATGCCGCTCCCTGGCTGGTTACATCAATAGTAAAGAGATATTTACCCGGCACCACATCACTTTCCTCATTAAAAGGATAACCATCGTAGCCACCATACTCATCCATTGCTGTCGCTACACGTGCAAACGGACTGTCAAAGCGGAAACGAACGCTGGTAGCCGTTTCTGCCCGTTCCAATTTTACAGCCATCGGCATGGAAGGATCAACGCCAAAGAAAGTAGATATAGTACCGTCTAAATAATAATCAGTGCCGATTGGTTCCCATTTAATGATACTGAAATTTACAGAAATCTCATTGTATCCGCTAATGTATTTACTTACATTATCGCCACTCACAGCCAGCTTTAGATTATAAAGAATCCCTGCTGTCGCTGATGGAGTCTCCACAGTCAATGTCGTAGTTGCCTCTCCGGCAGCAAATAATACTGTAGAAGGGCATGTAAATATATTCTCTTCGTTATTCAAGACCTTTATATCCACAGAACCAGCTACATCAGTTACAGAACGTTTTAGTGTGAGGATAAAAGAAGTAACTCCAGGTTCAACTTCTACTGTTTGGGTATAATTACCTGCAAAACAAATACCTTGGTTGCCCTCCTCTAATCCTCCCGGAGTATAACTTTCCGCATCCGGATCACAAGCCACAGCCATCAATGCGATAGCAAACAGGCTAAATATTTTATTGATATATTTCATATTCTATCCTTTTTATAGTTAACTTATTCTTCATCAGGTATTGGAGTTGGAGCAGATACCAACGGATTGTTTTCCAGCAATGGATTGTATTGTACCTCTTTATTGGGGATACTGTAAATCTGGACCGGATCACCTGCCGCAATGTTAAATACCGCAGTTTTGGGAAATCCGCATCCCAAGCGATTAACACCTTTATTCAGACGCATAATATCAAAATAGGCTAAACCTTCACCCCAGAATTCGATACGACGTTGATGCCAAACAGCCTCTTGCACAGCTTCGCTCGTTGTAGCTGTACATTTATAAGATGGATCACGATAGGTATTTACAAATGAATTGAGTGTATTCACACCGCCGCTTACATCATTGTTCATGGCTTGTGCTTCTGCTTTAATTAAATACATTTCCTCTACACGCATCAAAATCACATCAGTTGCATTGTTATTTGATCCCCATTCGTTGTTCATTGGCCCATATTTCACTTGCGTATAAACCGGAGCACCTTTTTTAGTAATATAAGCCTGCGCTGCTGCCGGTAGATTAACAGATACACCTGTGTCATCCAAGAACCATCCTTTACGTACATCACTTTCAGGAATCTGGTTGTAGAGTTTTGGACTGATTCTGCGCCATCCCCCCACAGAGGCGTAGCCGTAATTCAGTGACCCCATGTGAGATGGGAAATTACAAATACCAGTAGTACTTACACGGTCTTTATCCGTAATTAAGATGCCCCACATCCATGAAGCATCTTCAATATCAATGAAGGTTGGCTTGCTCACCGCTGTGCTACTATATGGAATAGAAGATGTGCTGGCAAGTGCAGCTTCTGCATCTTTCAATGCATCTGCATAATTGTGCATAGTCAGGTGAACACGGGCACGTATACCATAAGCAACATCAAGACTGACATAACGCTTGTCGGAACGGGTTTTCTTTGTGTTAGCCAATAGCTCAATAGCCTTATTCAAATCACCCAAAATGAATTCATAGGTTTCCTTTACTGTAGAGCGGGCACAGCCATTTGCTGCTACCTCTTCTGCATTCTCGGGAGTGATAATGGGCACTCCTGGAGCATCTTCATGTCCCTTGTAATTGAACTGATACAACTGCACCAACGTGAAATAATCGAACGCACGGATGGACAATGCCTGTGCCAGATAAAATTGCAGAGTAGGGTCTGACGTTTCATTATCTACAGTACCAATAACAGCGTTGGCTGTATAAATTTGGTTGTAAAGCGTACCCCAAAATTCGATAGTAGCCGTACTCGTACTTAAACAATCGCTATAATCGGCTGATTCAGAATACCAATTGTAGCCTGTTATATCAGCTACAAAATCCGTAGTCCTTGAATCGGTAGCTAACATAATAGTAGGATAACCTATATCACTATGTACGTTGTCATCTTCGGTATAAATTTTAGCATATTGTGTAAAGTTAGCTGTAATAGCAGTTACGCTAGCTTCAATTTTAGAAGGGTCAGCAGCGACCACATCCTCTTTTTGGTCGGCTGTAATAGTCGAACTTAGTGGGGCAGTATCCAAGTCAGTACATCCGACTACTAATGCACCGAATAGAGCAACTTGCGTTATTTTATATATTCTTTTCATATTCTTTCTTTTTTATAAAATTCAACCATTTATCAGAATGTTACTTTCAGGCCACCAGAAATGGTACGTATAGGAGTGTAGCGGTCTGTTGAGGCAGTCGTATAGCTCATACGTGGATCAAGTCCTCTGCGGGCAGAGAAAAGAGCCACATTATCAGCTGCACCATAAACACGCAGGCTACCGATACCCAAATTTCTCAACCATCTTTTAGGTAGTGTATAACCTAATGTAATGTTATTGATAGCGAAATAGTCAGAACTTGTTAACCAACGATCTGAACTAGAATTGGTATATTTATCGATTGCATCTATACGCGGTATATTAGAATTTGCATTTTCGGATGTCCAGGCATTCAGTATATCTTTGTGCCAGTTATAACCAAGGTCATGTGAGCCACCGCCATGCATCAACACCTGATAACCACTATCATATATCTTGCCACCTAACTGATAAGCACACTGGATAGAAAAATCGAAACCGTAAAAATCCAATGCAGTACCGATACCTCCATAAATAGTGGGGAGAAGATCACCGCTGGCCTGGCGGTTTGTGTTATAAGCAGCCGACCAGTCACTGGTTTTATACTCTGCTCCGTCAGTATCTTTAGCCCAATACTGCGCTTCACCACTTTCATGGTCTACACCTGCATATTTCGTCAAATAGAACTGGTATAAAGATTCACCTTCACGATAGATATAAGATCCATTAATCATTTCCCCTTTCAAGTCAGGGTGTAATTCAAGAATCTTATTTTTCATCATAGTTCCGTTCCAATTGATGATCCATTTGAAATTGTTAGTCTGGATTGGAGTGTAGTTCAATTCAATTTCAATACCTGAGTTACGCACTGAACCGATATTCATCGGGAACTGTGTATAACCATTGGACATAGCTACCGGCTTGTAATACAACATATCTTTCGTCTGGCGATTGAAATATTCGATGGTACCATCAACGCGTCCTTTCAGAAGAGCAAAGTCCACACCAACATTGAATGAATTGGATGTTTCCCAAGTGATATCTTTATTTCCTTTATAGAAAAGTACACCGTCAGAGAATACTCCCTCCGAGCCGCTTACAGTAAATTGATCTTGGTAAGGATAATAGTTTGTGTATCCTTTATAAAGAAGATTATCGTTACCTTGTTGTCCGAAAGAAGCTTTCAATTTCAGCATATTAATCCAGTCAATATGAGAAATAAAGTTCTCCTTAGCCATATCCCATGCAGCACTCACACTCCAAAAGTTACCCCAGCGATTATCCGGATGGAAACGCGAAGAAGCATCACGACGATAAGAAACACTTGCATAGTACTTTTCATCGAAATCATAGCTGGCGCGTGTGATGATACCGATAGTAGCATATTCATTGTAGCTTCCGGAACCATTTTTACGGTCGATTACATTTGAGGCAGTCCAGTTCTTATCACTATACATGTTGTAACCCAGAATATAATGAGATTCAGTATTATAATCCATACTCTCATATCCGGCCAAAACATCAATGTGATGCAGATCAAATGCTTTTTTATAAGTCAGCAAGTATTGCTGGTCCAGAGAATACGTACGTGATGAGTACTGTTGCACAGAGCCGTTTTGGGATGCAGACTGGCCATAATACTTGTTGCCTACAATATGCAAACGCGTATTATCCACATGCAAACCTAAAGAAGCAGTCAAAGACAGACCATCCAGAATGTCTACTTTGGCATACCATTTCCCATTCAGGATATCCATTAAATATTCTTCCGTGTCATAGAGAAAGCTACTCATCGGGTTAGACATACTCATAAAGTTACGAGTGAAGTTTGTACTTTCACCATCTCCATAATCATATATCCGATAACCGGTATTAGCGTCATGCATAATCTGGCCTTCAGCATTACGAACATACATTGGATAAATGGGGGCAATGAAGTTACCTACAAAAAAGGCATTACCCGATGAAGTGGCCGCATCTGTGTCCTGATCTCCAGGATAGCGGCTTTTTACATTTGCATAGCTTAAATTTACACCGAACTTCAGCCATTTCTTAGCTTGATAATCCACGTTTATACGACTAGAAATACGTTCGAAACCAGAGTTCTCAATAATACCGTCATCAGCAAGATAAGCAGCAGAAAAATAATAACTCAATTTATCGGTACCACCAGATACGCTCAGATTGTATTCCTGACGCATATTGCTTTCAAACATTTCATCCGACCAGTTATCTGGTGTATAATAGTAATCACCGTCACTATAGCCCAGCGTTGCATATGGATTCAGTTTGCCATCCCGACCTATCAGGTTCTGACCATTGGGTACATTGTAAATCTGATATCCTAAACCTGGAATCAAATCAGCATTAGCCTGTTGATAGGCTCTCTCAGCCGTATATTTACTATTATAGACATAGCCATTATATATGGCAGAGTATGCAGTTTCCATGTAAGTAGCTGCGTTTTGCAGTACATCATAGTTCTTCACTAAGCGCGAGTTAGCTCCCCAACGTGCATCCAATGATACCAGTGTCTCTCCGGTTTTTCCTTTTTTAGTTGTAACCAAGATAACGCCATTAGCACCACGGGCACCATACAAAGCTGCTGCCGCTGCATCTTTCAGTACTGTCATTGACTCAATATCTTGTGAGTTGACAGCAGAAATGTCGCCCTCGTACGGAATACCATCTACTACATACAACGGATTATTGCTGGCATACATGGAACCAATACCACGAATACGTACTGTGGCTTTTTCTCCCGGCTGTCCATTTGTACTTTGTGTCTGTACGCCTGATACTGTTCCGGAAAGAGCATTTGATATATTTGAAACCTGGCGTTTCTCCAGAGTTTCAGACTTTATCACAGATGCTGAACCTGTAAATGCAGATTTCTTTGCTGTACCATAGGCAACTACCATTACTTCATCAAGCATTTCAGCGTCTGACTTCATAAAAACTTTCACAGTCGACTTTATAGCCACCTCCTGCGTTTGCATGCCAATGTAAGATATTTGCAATGTTTTCGCAGAACTTATCCTGTTTTATATTATTGATTATAAGGATGATAGATTCTTAATGGGACTATATGAAGGATTATAACCACAGGATAAATACCTGATAATATGGTGTATAAATAATATGGCATAGATTAATATCTACCTATATAATACCGTATTTCCTGAGTTAATATTTGATTATCAGAAAATTAAAGCATAGATAATGGTTGAAAAAGTAGTATTAAACGACTACTACGAGTTTCTCACAAAACATAAATGTCCAAATAAATAACATTTTTCTATAAAAATTCTATTTATGGATTATATGTGATAAGTAAGTTTTGCTTATGTTGTTATTTTTACAATACATATCATTTAAAGATATGAATCATTCCTGTTATTATAAAAATAAGTATTCATATCACAAAAAAATGAGTAATAGAATATTTATCTTCATTTATAATCAACTTGTACATGCTCAATTTTTATTTTTATACCCTTTATATTATGACTTCAAAAAGAAGTATTAAGAACTGGAGTAATATATCATTAATTGTTATATAAGTTGAGAGGGCATATCTCACGATATACCCTCTCAATAACACTTTATTTAAAATTCAATGGGCCAAAGGCTCAAAGATGACTATTTCAATTATTAAATGGATCAGAAATCACCTCTTTAAAGACTTTTATAACATTTGAAGAATTAGATGTATCAGTCATTGTAATGACAGAAGGATTCTTTTCATCATCTGCTGATAAATTGAATGTAACTCCTGTTGTGCCTTTAGAGAACGGATAAATCATAAGATTCCAACCCAATTGTTGATAGAAATCTATTCCGACTTGATTACCACTCAAAGCAAAGACTATCTTAACTTGATTATCACCTAATGTAGTTACATTGAATAATAACATGCCATCATCAAATCCTTCACACATCCAATAAAACACCATTTCTGAGTTTGAATAGGGAGTGAGGAATGCCATGTTCAAATCTATACCATAAGGATCCAGAACTTGCTTCTTAACAGATGACCAATATGTTTGCCCTAATTTACCCAGATTTTTATATGAGAAGAACCATTCGCCATTGGTAAAGAAATAAGCCAAGGGGAATTTAGGTGTTAAAATCACATCTCCTGATACAAGTTGTCCATCATCTCCTACATCTTGAAATTCCAAGGTCTCTATTTTTTTTCCATTCAATTCCAGTGCCGTCATAAATCTCAATCCTGTAGGAGTCATTATATATGGAACTGCTACATTCTTATCTTCCCCATTTTCCTGATATGTAACAGTGAAAGTTCGATAAGATTGTTTCACTGAGGCAGTAAAACCTCCATCAGTATAGGTGAACTGGGCGAGTCTTGATATCTTTCCATCCATTTCAATAATGCTGTTCAGGTAGTCCTCCCAGCTTTCATTGAATGGAGTCATGATAATTTTATTTCCTGTTTTTTTCCCCTTCAGCACCACTTTTTCGGCAGTTGCCTCCATAATAGTGAATTCATAATCACCTTCCATTCCTTTTCCAGCCGTACCTATCCCCAGGTCGTTTTTAGGGTCAGAGAATATGTGGAAAATTTCATTATAAGTATCAAAACTCAATGTAGGGCCTGCTTGCTCTTTCATTCTGTAAGTACTTGTAGCTTTAGCAGTAGCATCACCTGTAATATCTGCAGATACCGTCACCTTGCCATCTTCACCGAAAAGAGCCAATACATTATAACCTCCATAGATTTGTCCACTGGCCGGATAATATTCCATCAACCAGCCGTTCTGAGCTCCAACCAATACAGCCTTGTCCGCTGCCAACCTCTCTTCTATTCTGGTTGCTGCGTTTTCACCAAAAATATCTTCCGCTTCCGGTGAACATGCCACAAAAAGAAAAGAAAAAGTCAAGAAAAAGAGATAAATATATTTTTTCATATTCTATTTCAATATTAAAGGGTTCCTAAATCCAGATCACCAATGTTTTCTTCACGCTCTTGGACAATGTTATGCAGCATATCTATATCAATTCCCCAAGATTCCGCCAGATATTCTTTTACCATTTCAAATTTCTGAAGGATGATAGCAGCACCTGCCTCACCGGCTTCATTCAAGATACTTTGCCATTGTGCATTGGTGTAAGTCACATAAATAGCTATTGTCTCCACAAAATCTTCCTGAGTTTCCGTACTGGCATAATTGGAAACAAAGCCCATTTGTCTAGCCTCTTGGTCTGTAATGTTCATCCATCCCGGTCCGGTATACTTACCTGCGGATATTGTATTGAAATCTGTTGAATAATTTTTGGTTTGGTGCAAGATATGTGCAAATTCATGGTGCATAGTTTTGAAATACCATTCATTTAACGTTTCTGCATCTGGATTTTCCGGATTCAGACCATTAACATTGAAGAGTGTGATCTTCAGACCACCTTCTGCTGTTCCCAAAACCATGGATCCACCCGACTTCTCATATTCCGGTGAACCGACAAAATGCAATACTTTAGGACAATAAGTCGCTACGAATTCCTGACCTACCAGCTCTTCATAGGCTTCAATCCACAAATATTTCACCAATTTGGCTAATGCCACCGATTTATCATAAGCAGCCGGTGTCACATTATACTTCATGTCTGATTCTATGTCTTCAAACCTGTACTTCAGGTCAATATTGTATGGTTCGGTATAGTTATTCAAAATCCATGTTTCAAAAGCATTACGTTCCGGAGAAGAAGTATCAAAAATACTTTTGGAGTCCAAGTCTTCTTCACTGCAAGACACTGCAGCCAGTGCTAGTGCTAATAATATAAATACTTTTATCTTTTTCATACTCTTATTTTTTATTAGTTTCTGGGATTAGCATCCAAACCTGCATTAATTACGTCCTGAGGTAATTGGAATGCCCTTCTGAGGTCATTTTTGGTCAGTATATCAGGACTCAATCCTTCTCTATTATGTGAAATCTCAATACCGTAACGTTTGATGTCATACCAACGCAGACCTTCATGAATCGTTTCTATTCTACGGAGATGAAGAATACAATGGATCAGGTTCTCTTGTTTCTCATCAACAAATTGAATAATCGGATTCAGCTCTTTTTTTACAGTACGCTGTGCAGCGCTTTCTATAGGAATCGGTGTGTATTCTATATTTTTATAAAAAGTATTGATATCATCCTCTGTAACGACAGGGGCTTTACCTACATAACAAACTGAAGTCAGCCAATCATTGATATCCGACACTGCCTTCCCATACTCAGGTTGTGCTTTCATGATGTATGCTTCGGCACGACAAAGCAAAGTCTCATTGGTTGTAAAGGGTACTATGACCGCATGACGATAACCGATTCCATTTACCTTGTCTGTATATTCGAAATACATAGCTAATTTAGGGAAAGGCATTTTCTCCTGCGGGTTCCAAATTGTATTCGCAGCCACTAGGTTTGCAGCAGTGCCCCAAATGCCATCAGCACGAAGATTTTCATTATCACAAATTTCCTTGGCTTGCCCATAACGTTGTGACATACTATAAGGCCCATAAATGTAAGGCCATGAACTATTTATTGGAGTAATTAGCAAGTTGGCGGGAGACTTTGCCGCGATAAATGCGTCTCCTACATTCGTAGGATTAGATAATGTGCCAAAGTCGGCATCATAAGTACGTAGCACTTTAGAAGGTACAGTTCCCAATACCACACTTGCATATTCTATAACCTTTTCGTAGTTTGATTTATCTGCTTGTAAATAATACAGATAGAAGCGGGCTGCGAATGCATGTGCAGCCTTTCTGTTGAAGTGATATTTGGGTACTGAATACAGATTGTCATTGACTAGTGGAAGTCCCTCTTCGATATCTGCTGCTATTTTAGAATAAGTTTCTGCCAATGTACCTCTTACATAATGAGGAGCAACTTCTGCTTCAGGTGTAATTGAATAAGGAATACCCAATTTATTGCCTGCTGTTTCATAATTGTATGCTTCGCAAAAAGTAGTAGCCAACACAAAGTGGCCATAAGCACGGCAGATCAAAGCTTCGCCTCTTTGGGCAGACAAACTGCTTGGATTCCCCATTTGTTCAATAGCCTGTAAGGCATGATTAGCCGAAGCGATTGCCATGTAGCATGCATCCCAGATTCCTTGAGGAGCATCTCCATCCGTATCGGTAACAATGTCTTGCCACAAATATGCATCTTCTTGTGACTGGCTTTCGACAGAATATAAAGAACCGTTATCCATAGCATTATCTGATGCCATTTCAGCCATCATGATCGGGTAAGCAGTAGGATAGGCTGAAACCAGCAAAGAAGTGATTTTAGCTTCGGTATCTATTTCTGCTCTGTTATCCGGCATAGTGTCCAGAAAGTCACTACATGATGAGAGCATAAAGGCAGCCGTTATAGCTGAATATAGTATATTTATCTTTTTCATGTTTCTAAGATTTTAATATTTAAATTCCCATTCTTAATGTTAATGTAAACTGCTTGGGTACCGGAGCTGCAACACCACCTGTATTGAAGAATTCCGGATCTTGTCCGTTCAGTTTGTCATCAGAATAAATCAGGAAAAGATTGGTTGCCTGCAATTTTAAAGACAGGTCACTCAACTTCAAATGACTGATCCATGATTTCGGGAAATCATAAGACAATGATATTTCTTTCATTCTAATGAAGTCTCCCTTAGCTATACGGGCAGTAGAATAGTTGTATGCATTATACGCACGACTCAAATATTGATCTTGCTGATTCATGCGTCTATCTGCAATGACAGGGACATTGGTTCTGTTTTCATCGCCTGTAACAGTCCAGCGATTTTTAAATTCTTTAGGCATAGCGTCCAAATCAGAATATTTATTGCTGAAAATAGGATCTAAGCGCACTACATTGCCAAAAGAGTAAGTAATAAAGGCATTCAACTTGAAGCCTTTATAACTAAACACATTACCAAAACTTCCTGTAATAGTAGGATCTGTAGGACCTTCATAAACTAGATGGTCTTTATTATTACGTTCTTGGAAGTTGATATCACTTGTAGTCAATACACCTTTCTCATTGATGAAAGTCGGTACACCATCTTCATTCAATCCCTTGAAGTCCATAGAGAACAGTGAACGTACCGGATAACCTTGCTGTGCAAATCCTGATCCTGAAATCATGTCAATCACACGTGAGTTTGAGTATAACTCCGTAACTGTGTTCTTTGCATGAGAGATTATAAAATCGGTATTCCACTTGAAATCCTTAGTCGCAATGTTGCGGGTAGAAAGGGTGAATTCGACACCATGCGAACGCATACTTGCGACATTTGCATATTTGGCAATCTGCCCTCCTACACCCATTGTGTTGATAATACCGATCAGATCATAGTTATTGCGTCTATACCAGTCAAACACCAAGTTAATGCGATTATTAATAAAACCGATATCTGCACCAAGGTTTATTTCGTGTTTCTTTTCGTAGGTGAGCTCACTGTTTTCCAAATCGTATATTTCCAGACCTGACTCAGATACACTGGCAAATGGTCGATAAGGATTATATGACTGGATTACCACACGTGAATTGGTAACATTAGCCGGACCACGGTCAGCTGTCAAAGAGTAGGACGCTCTTAGTGTCAAGTTGGATAAGGTAGGGGTAAGATCTTCAAAGAAAGCTTCCTCATGCATGTTCCATGCACCCGAAACGTTCCATGTAGGTAACCAGCGTGAAGAACGGCTCTTACCTAATTTATTAGAACCTTCATAACGCACTGTACCGTTTACAGTATATCGACCTTTGTATGAGTAAGTACCAGTTGCAAAGAAGGCTACTTCACGAGAACGGGTCTCTTCAACTGTATAGTACTGAGAGTTTTCTTCTTTTCCTTGTTTGAAGAACAAATATTCATAAGAAGGCAACATACCCATATCATATTGCATACCTACACCGTTGAACCAAGTCTTGCTTCTATCAGTTGCAGTCAACTGCATACCACCAAAGAGGTTGATTACATGATCTTCTGCAAAAACATCATTATAGCTGATAGTACCACGGAAGTCATAACTGTTCATTCCATACTTGGTTTCACGATAGAAACCACCAACTGGCAATACAGACAGCGGTAATGAATTGGCAACATCTGGGTCTGTATACAACCATGGGTTAGCATCTCTCATGGTAGCATCATCCATGGCGCGATAAGCCCATGCCTGATTTGAATAATCGGTAATACTGTGAGATTGCGTTGTAGAAGAATGTTTATAAGCACCCAGAGCTGACAATTCCACTTTTTTGAATGGCTTCCATTTCAATTCACCTTGAAATTTTAAATCTACTACATTCAAGTCCATGTTATTATTATCCAATTCATGAAGAATGTTGAATGGAGCATAGTTACGAACATAGTATTCATTTGGATCAAGAGCGCGTGAAGTGTTCAATGCATAAGAATACGGATTGATATCAAAGTCACGTCTAACCTCACCACTTACTACGTCTATGCTGGAACTTAATGTTCCGGGAGCCTTTTGTTTACGATAAGAAGTGCTTCCAATTAAGTTCAAAGAAACTTGTTGCGAAATATTATATAAAGCATTGATATTGGCAGTATAGCGCTGAACAGAGCTTTGCTTGGTCCATCCCGGATCGCTCATCGCACTAAGAGAGGTGTAATACGAAGCTTTCTCAGTACCACTGGACATGCTGATAGCATGATTCTGCGAGATGCTATTATTAAATAGGATATCAAACCAATCAGTATTTCTGTATTCAGCCTGCTGTAGGTAACCATTTATTGCCTCTGGTGTATTAGCCAAACCAAATTTACCGTTAGAGTAATCATTGATAAGGTGATACATCTTACCGTATACACCACTATCAGAAGCACGATACACGTCAGAAAAGTTTAGATAGCCATTACTAGCCATTGTTTTGTACACGTCCATTTGTTCCTGAGAATCCATGATATTGAAGTTTCTATAGCTAGGCTTCATACGCATTGTGAATTCTCCTGTATAACTGATTTTGTTACTGCCTGCTTTTCCTTTCTTAGTTGTTACAACAATCACACCCGCCATAGCGCGTGCTCCATAAATAGAAGTAGCAGAACCATCTTTCAAGATTTGGAAACTTTCAATATCATCTGCATTTAATCCAGCTATAGCGGAACTGATCAATGTAACAGCATCTCCTGAAGACAAATCGTCAGCACCTACTTCCGTTACGTCTTCCATGATGACACCATCTACCACCCATAATGGCTTCGAACTACCATAGATAGAAGTAGCACCACGCACGCGAATTTTAGGTGCTGTACCGAAAGTTCCGGACACATTCTGTACAGATACACCAGCAGCTCGTCCTTCCAAAGCACGGCTTATTTCTGCCATACCGTCCATTTTTACATTATCTGCAGACAATTTTGTTGCTGCTCCAGTAAATAAACGTTTATCCATACGCTGCATACCAGTAACAACTACTTCTTGAAGTATTTCACTATCAGTCTTCATTGTAATTTTCAAGTGGGACTTGATACCAACTTCTTCTGTTTTCATACCAATGTACGATATTTGCAATGTTTTCGCAGAACTATGCATTATGTATATTGCTGAAAATCAGTGTATACAAAATCAATCAAGAACTTTGTATATAAAAAGCATAAATGGTTAATCTGCTTATAATCAATTGCATATTATTTAGATCAGCTAATATTTATATACTATATAAATACTGTTTTTAAACGATAATATATACATTATCAATTAATTATATGTTTTATGGCGGTAAAAATGAAATATAAAATATGTACTATTAGTTTTAGCTCATAAATAATGTGTAGAATAGAGAACGTTTATATATATGTTTTATAGATTTTCCACATATCTGCAAAAGTAGATTTAAAATCTCATCTTTATAAAAAATAAGGGGGAGATTTGTTAACTACTTTTGTATTCTTGAATGATAGTGAATGAATAGATATAATTAAGTAATAGAAATATTTATAAAATAGGAAATATTTATTTCAGCAAAGTAAAACCAATATTGATTATTAAAATGTTATAACAAACTAATATCCTGTTTACAAGAAGTTAAGAGTTTGTCGACAAGAAGTTAACTTCCTGCAGACAAACTCTTAACTTCTTGTAAACAGGATATTGGAGCCCTTCTATTTAAAGCATTCTTTTTATCTAAAGATTCTGGGCGGTCCGTAATTTTCAATTCTATAAATGGAAAAATAATAAAATTAAGAAGTGAAAAACAAGAAAAATAGAACAAAATATTAAGGCTATTTTAGTATATAATTTCCCAAAAATAAGGTGTAATCTATTTATTTATTAAGTTCAAGGCTTCATGATAAGTAGTTACACCTTACTCTATTGGGCTTTATTTCCCTTTCTTACGATGAACCAAAGAGTGATTTTTCTCCAAATCACTTATTATTGTCGCATCCATTACATTCGTGTATATTTGTGTGGTCTTCACGCTCTTATGTCCCAAAAGCTTCTGCACAGTTGTAATATTGACACCATTATAAATTAATAATGTAGCATTGGTATGTCGAGCAGTATGAAATGACACCTTTTTAGTCAATCCTGCTAACCGGGCAATTATTATTAGTTCTTTATTCACATTTGAGTTATCCCTTAAATGGAAAAAGTCTTGTAGGTTTGCCTGATATTTATTCAAAATCAGAATTCCTTTTCCACTAAAAAGTAAATATAGTGGTAATCGAACTTCAGTACCGGTTTTAATAGATTTATATATCAGCCATGTCTCCTGATGCATCTCTACAATGTTATCAGGCTTCATATTTACAAAATCAGAATAACGCATACCAGCATAGCAGCAGAACAAAAATGCGTCTAAAGTTTTCTGGTATTTTGTATAGCGTCCTGTCAATTGCAAGGTTTCTAACTTTTCCAATTCTTCCGGAGACAAATGTGTATGGCCGTTTTCTACAGTTTTAATTTTATATTTTCTGAAGGCATATTTTTGTATATCCATATATTCTTTATTAATGGCTACATTAATATGGCGTTTCAAGTGTTTCATGTGTTTGGCTATCGTATTGGTGTGATATCCTTTTGATTGCAGGAAGTATTCGAAAGAGGATACAAATTCAAAAGTTAGATCAGAAAATGTTACATTCTTCTTAAACTCTTGTAAGAGAGCAAGCGTAGACAAATGATTGCGTTTAGTACTCTCTTTTAAGCCGGAAGTCATTACCTCTTGCTTAAAAAAGGGAATAAACGATGATTTATCTTCCTGTTCTTGCTTTTCAGAAAGTACATCTTTTAGAACATCCAAATTAATAGCTTTACCCTGTTGCCAGAGTTCAAGTTCACGCTTTTCTATCGTTGCGACAAATTCATAAATTAATCGATTTAAAGCGTCTGCATTAGGATGGTTTTTAACTAGTAGTTTCTTTGCATCCCATTGGTCGGGTCTTAAGTAGACTTTTGTCGAAAAATACTTCTTTTTCCTGTTCAGATAGGCCTCTACCTGTACCAGAGCCATACCTTTCTTGTTAAGGCTCTTTTTCCTGTTGTACACCAAACTGTAAATAATCTTGTTCATCATTAGTTGTTTTAGTTAATACTATGAACAAATAAGACGGGATAATGTGCTATAGAAGAACTAAATAAGGCTTAATATCTGCAAAACTATGCCCCAAAAGAGTTTTTCTATTTTGTATTTCCTTTATAAAAAAGGTAAATCTACGTAAAATGGCTTTCAATTTTATTCCTCCAACATGCATTATTAACACTTTTTGTTTAAAAGAGAAGGGATGTATTAAGGAATAACAGTCAAGAAGGGGCTTCATAGTGATAGCATTTAAATAGTCATTTAGGTTTTTTTAGTGCAAAAAAGCTGCTGTTAAGCATAAAAACAATCATTCAGTTAACAAATTGATAGATTTACAAGGTTTTTTCAACAAAATAATTGTTCGTTTCAGTTTTATTAATATATTTGCATTTTGTTAGAGTAAAGAAACAATTAATGTAAAGTTAAACTTTAAGAGAGAATTTATGAAAAGAAAATTAATGCTGTTATTGGCCTGTCTTTTTGTTGGAATAGGCCTAGTAACTGCCCAAACTCAGACCATCACGGGTGTTGTGATTTCTGAAGAAGATGGGCAGCCAGTTATTGGAGCCTCTGTATTGGTAAAAGGTACTCAAATTGGTACTATTACCGGTGTAGATGGTGATTTTACTTTACCGAACGTACCAAGTTCTGCGAAGACTTTGCAGATTTCGTACATTGGAATGCAAGCACAAGAAGTGGCAATTGCTTCTCATGTAAAGATCACATTGAAGCCTGATACAGAATTACTTGACGAGGTTGTTATTGTAGGATACGGAACTGGTAAGAAACTAGGTTCTGTGGTAGGATCTGTTGCTTCGGTTGGTGGAAAGAAATTGGAGAAGAATCCCACAGTCAACTTTACCGATGCCTTAGCTGGTCAGGTTTCTGGTCTTTCAGTATTGTCCAGTTCGGGTGACCCATCTAAATCTGCTACAATCCGTTTACGTGGTGTAAACTCCATTAATGCAGGTAATACTCCGCTATTCATTTTGGACGGTGCTCCGATTTCATCATCTGTTTTCAATTCATTGAATCCTGGTGATATAGAGAACATCACAGTATTGAAAGATGCTTCTTCAACAGCTATTTACGGTTCACGTGCAGCAAACGGTGTTATTGTAATTACCAGTAAAAAGGGTAAGTTTGATCAAAAGGCCAATGTTACTTTACGTGCTCAATATGGTTTTTCAAGTATGGTTCAGGACAACGTTGAGATGATGAACTCTTCTCAGTACATCCAATTCCGAGAATTAGTAGGTAGTCCTGTTCCACAAACCATTAAGGATAGAGTAGAAAAATATGGTATAGATACTAACTGGCGTGATGAAGTATTTGATAGCCATGCACCAACTTATACATTAGATGCAGCTATCAATGGTGGCGGTTCTAACATGTCTTACTATTTATCTTTGAATCATCATGAGCAAGAGGGTATCATTGCACAGTCGGGCCTTCGTCGCGAAGCACTGCGTTTTAATTTTGATACACGTGTAAAAGAATGGTTAAAAGTAGGTCTACAATCGAATTTAGGCTACAGCCAGTATGAAACGAATAATGAAACAGAATCTTCAAGTATTTATTCAAGTAGTCCATCTGTTTTTGCCAGATTTGCATTGCCTTATGATTCACCTCGTTTTTATACATTCGACGATAACGGCAACATCCAGTGGGGAGATAGAGCTACCCATCTTCTTTATAGTGGATTGACTACGCCTAATTTTGTTAATGACAACCGTGATGTACAAAGAAGAATTGTCACTGCCAACATCAATCTTTATCAGGAACTTACTCCGATTAAAGGATTAACAGTAAGAGCACAGCAATCTATCGATGCATATGATATGACTCTATCAAACATCGGACTTCCGTATGAAGCTTTCAAAACACCAATGGGAACTAGCGTTCCCGCACGAGACGGTTACCGCCAGGAAAGCTTTAGCAGATATTATGCATTTACATATACGAATACGGCTGAATATAAATTCAATATCGACGACCACAATGTAAGCGTTCTGGCCGGACAGGAATCTATCATCGCTAAATCCAGAAGTTTTGGAGTATTTACTGAAGGCCATACAGATGCCCGTCAGATGAAATTAACACAAGCTCCGACTCCTGTTTCACCTAAAGATGACTTGACACATACACAAGTAGAAACTGTATTCAATTCTATGTTCTTTACTGGCAGCTATAATTACGCTTCCAAATATTATCTGGATCTGACATTCCGTCGTGACGGAAGTTCTAAGTTCCCTAAAGATGGTCGTTGGGCTAATTTCTGGTCAGTTGGCGCTATGTGGGATATGAAGAAAGAAAGTTTCATGGACAACATAGATTGGCTGAATGAACTTTCAGTGAAGGTTAGTTATGGTACTACTGGTAACTCCGGTATTAGTGATTATGCTTACTATGGTTTAATTGGCTCCGGTAGTCCTTACAATAGTGAAGGTAGTTTGGGAATCTCGCAAGCTAGTAACACAGACCTTACTTGGGAAAAAGTTGCAGGTGTCAATGCTGGTTTGTCTTTCCGCATATTCGATCGCTTAACTGCTAATGTAGATTTCTATCGTAAAAAGACAACTGACTTATTAATGGATATACCTTATTCTTATACTACTGGTTTTAGCTCTGGTGCCGGAAATATTGGTGCTATGGTTAATAAAGGAGTTGATTTGGATTTCAAAGTAGATATCATTCAGAATAGTAATTTCTACTGGGGATTCAGAGCTAACTTCAACTATAATAAGAATGAAATCACCGAGTTATTCAACGGACGTGATGAATATAGTTTACCCGACTATGGTTTGCAATACAAAGTAGGTCATTCAGTTGGTGAATTATACTTTGTGCGCAGAGCTGGTGTTGACCCACGTGATGGTAAACAAATATGGTATGATAAAGACGGCAATTTGACCAAAGTATATAATAAGGAAAGAGATGCGGTTCTAATTGGCAAAGACAGATATGCTCCGTTGAATGGAGGTTTTGGTACAGAATTTAGCTGGAAAGGAATTTCTGTCAGTGCTGACTTTACTTGGGCCGGCAAAAAGTACCTGATTAGTAACGATAGATTCTTCATTGAAAACGCAGCACAGGGACTTTCTATAAACCAATCTACCAACATGTTGAATATCTGGACCAAGCCAGGACAAATTACAGATATTCCGGCATCAACAGAAGCTATTCAGATGGATGATCACCTGGTAGAGAACGCTTCGTTCCTTCGTTTAAAGAATGTAACCGTTCAGTATGAACTGCCGAAGTCTATATTGAAACACAGCGGTGTAATCGAACGCTTCAACATTTTCTTCACTGGCCGTAACTTATGGACACTTACTAACTTCACCGGTTATGACCCTGAACCTGATATCAACTTGATTAAGTTCGGATATCCTAATACAAGACAATTCGTATTTGGTGTTGAATTAACATTTTAATTAAGAAAAAGATGATTATGAAAAAAATATTTTTAGCACTATTAATGGTGGGCGCATTGGTGACTTCCTGCGATATGGACAAGAAACCTTATGGAAGTCTTGATAATGATACTGCCATCCAGAATCTGAATGACTGTCGCCGTTTCCGCAACGGCCTCTACTCAAGTATGAGAAGTCTCACCACCGGCGGATATGTTAACTATCCGGAAATCCAGATGGATATGTTCCATGGAGTTAGTAATAACGGAAACCGTATCGGTGAGTTCTCTAACGGAAATATAAACTCGGCAACAAGAGATATCGCCACTATATGGGGAAATTTATATTCAATTATCAACTCAGCTAACTTTATCATTAATAAGATGGATGAGATGCTGGCAAATAATGAATATACTGCAGAAGAACGTACAGAATTGACTCGTTATGATGGTGAAGCTAAATTTGTAAGAGCTTATTGCTATTACTGGTTGATTGATCATTATTGCGAAACTTACTCAGCAAGTATTGCACAAACAATAGGTAAAGGTTTGCCTTTGGTGACGGTTTATAATCCAACCGGCGATAGCAGTAAATACCCGGGACGTAGCACTCAGGATGAAACATATAAATTAATTAATGACGACTTAACCGATGCCTATAACGCATTACTTGAGTACGAGAAAACCGACAATGAATTTATAGCTCCAAATGCTGCCTACTTTTCTTCTTATGCAGTATTGGCACTGCAAGCACGTATTGCTTTGTTGAAAGGTGACAATACAACAGCGCTGTCAAAAGCTGAAACAATCATCAAATCTCAGATCTATAAATTGGCAGAAATTAAAGTTTATGAAGCTATGTGGACAAAAGATGAAGGTACTGAAGCTATCTTCCGCCCATTCATGAGTACTACAGAATTAGGTTCTTCTACCGGTGGTGCTTATTTAAGTACTAAACTGGATGGAGCTGATTACATTCCTACTTTCGATATGCTGAGTATGTATGAAGATGAAGGTGATGTTCGTTTCGATGCTTTCTTTACTGTATGGAAGTTGGCAGTAGATGGTAACAATGTGCAAGCTTATGTATTCAAAAAATTTCCGGGTAATGAAAGTTTAAAAACTTCTGCGACTCCCAATTATATAAATATGCCTAAGGTATTCCGTATGGGAGAAATGTACTTGATTGCTGCAGAAGCTGCTGCTACTACTAACCCGACATTGGCTAATAAATATCTCAATGAATTACGCAGTAAGCGTATTACTGGCTATGAAGAGATTAATTATAGTGGTCAGGCATTGATTCAAGAAATACGTAACGAGCGTTTGAAGGAGTTGATCGGAGAAGGTTTCCGTATGAGCGATTTACGCCGTTGGGGCATTGGCTTCCAACGTAATCCTGATCACCCGGAAAATCCAGCTATCAATAACATTATCGTTCCTAATGGAAGAAATCTTTCATATCCGGCAGGAGACTACCGTTTGGTATGGCCTATCCCATCAGCAGAAATGGAAACGAATCCACAATTAGCTGGGCAGCAGAATCCAGGTTATTAATCATTAAAGAAAGGTATTTATGAAATATATTAAATTATTAGCAATGATGCTCTTGCCACTAACATTTGCGGCTTGTAGCGATGATGACGAAAATATGAATTCGGGCAATGCTACTGTGGGATTCTCTCAAAGTGAAATAGATGTGAAAGAGAATGTCAGCAGTATTCAAGTTCCTATTACAGTAGCAGGAGAGCATAGTGGACTTATAGAAGTGACTGTAACAGTTAAAAATGCCAGTGGCATTTCTGTGGAAAATGATAAGACCGTTCTTCTTACTTCTGAAAAAATAAGAGTACCAGCAGATGTGGAAACAGTAAATGCTGAAATCTACCTAAATGTTTCGACTAAAGAAGATAACTTTGACCGTTCATTTACATTAGAAATAACAAACGCTCAAGGAGCTACTATCGGAACAGGTGCCTGCAAGGTAAACATTCAGGAAGTAGTCGACCCGTACGATAAGTTGATCGGAGACTGGACTTTCCAAGCCGTGGATAGTAAAGGAGTAGCCGCTTCATTCCCTGTAGTAGTAGAGATGAACGAAAAGGGAGATGGATATAATTGTACGAAATTTAATGGAAAAGATTATGTTACATGGAGGATGTCATATTCTTCAAATGGTCTGCAAATTATATGTAATGAAACTATCGCTGACAATATGGACTTCGGATTAGGTTTCACAGCAAGTGTGCGCTTCGCTTCATTGAGTTCAGCAGGACTTAGCTGGGCTAACGTTTCTGGAATGTGGAGTGATGACTTTGAAACCATCACCTTCGACAGTGGAGTTGCAGGTGCCATAATGGATGATGCAGGTAATTACTCTAAATATGTCTGGTTCCAATACTATGATTGCAAAATGGTACGTTAATTAAAAGGTACATAATAGAAAAAGGCTATTCCATTCATCTTTTATGGGATAGCCTTTCTTGCTCATATAATCTTATTAAAACCTCATTTTATGAAAACAAAACTCTCACTCATCATTATGCTTTTGTACTCTTGCTGGCTTTATGCCACACCGCGTACGCCGAAGCAAGCATTAGAAATCGCGCAAGCTTTCGTAGCCTCTCATGGTCTAATAAAATCTGACGATGCACCCCAACTTCAACTAATGAACAGTGAGATAACAATCACTCGTGGTCCTGAAATCTATCCAGCTTATTATATCATTAACATAGAAAAAGACAATGGATTTATCATCGTTTCAGGCAACGACTGTGCACGTGAAATCTTAGCATACTCTGACAGAGGCAGTATAGACATAAAGCAATTACCTCCTAATGTTAAATATTGGCTGGAGTTTTACGCAACAGAAATGCAACAGATAAATCAGAAGAGTATTTCTGGCGAGAACCAGTCTGAAAGTCAAGATCTGAAGACAAGGGTTGTCCCACCAGTAATAGCTCCACTTTTAGGCAAAATTGAATGGGATCAAGGTAATCCTTATAATCTGGATTGTCCGGAAGAAAAAGGAGAACTCACCGTTACCGGCTGTGCTGCTACGGCATTGGCCATGGTTATGAAATATTATGAATATCCTCAAAAGGGAATTGGTAGTTACAGTTACACTACTGCAACTTTAAAAAAATCACTTTCCGTAAACTTTGAAGAGGTCAACTATAAATGGGATCTGATGCTGCCTCAATACACAAATGCGGCAACTGAAGAACAAAAGAAAGCTGTAGCCGAATTGATGCTCCACTGCGGCGTAGCTATGGATATGGATTATAACCTAAGTGCAGCCGGTGGTAGTGGGGCAGGTATATTCAAACAATATAATGCCCTGACGAAATTCTTCGGGTATAATCCTAATATATATTTTGAAGGACGTGATTATAATACTGAAGGACGCTGGAAAAATATGATTCAAAAAGAATTGATTGCCGGGCGCCCTGTTCTATACAGTGGACAAAGCACCGCAGGAGGTCATGCATTTGTATTGGATGGTTGTGATGAGAATGACATGTATCATTTTAACTGGGGATGGAGCGGATATGCAAATGGATATTATTCCTTAAGCTCTCTGAATCCAGGATCAGGCGGCACAGGAAGTGGAAGTGGCGCCTATAATGATATGCAATATATTATGCTCCTTGTACAACCGAAGACAACAGGAGAAGTCATTAGTGGCTTTACATTAGAGGGAAGCATAGATATTACAAAAAAGCAATATGAAAGAAATGAAAGTATCAGTGCAAAGTTTACCAAAATATGGAACACTTCTACTCCTATGAGTGGGATTATCGGATTAGCTCTATATCAAGGAGATGAGTTCATCACATTTCTTACAACACCCACTTCAATTTCCAACATTGACGTAGGAAGTGGTTGGAATAGTATTACATTCAGCGGCACAATTCCATCTACTGTACCTAACGGCAACTATCAACTTCATTTTGCCTCACAAAAAGAAGGTGAAAAAGTACCAAGCATGCTACGTGGTCTTGAAGGTAAAAGCATCTGTTATAGTGTAGAGATTACTGCTAACAGTATCCGATTAAGCAGCATAGAAAACAATTCCGATTTGTATCAACTTGCTCCTGCAGAACTTATTGGTGAAGCTGTAGAAGGAAAAGATATATCTTTCAAAATACAAATCGAAAATAAAGGTTTAAAATATGAAGATGATTTTGCTATATATATACGTAAGAACGGAGCATTGCTCCCTTACACGCGTATCAGCGATTATACTGTAATACCAAGTAATACTTCCAGCACTATCACTATCACAGGAAACCCCGAATTACCAGCTGGAGAATACTATGCTATAGGAAGTTACCGTAAAGATGACACCTGGAAACAGTTTACTAACAGTGAATTAAGACTGGTTTTCACAATTAAAGATGTAGAAACAGGTATTGGGCAAACTGAATCTTCTGAAGTGTTAAAGGTCATTCCTACAAATACCGGTTTGGAGATCACAAGTGAAAATTCCAACGAATTTATTGATATATTCTCCAGTCAGGGAGTTAAGATAACGAGCGTAAAAGGGACACAAATAACCGTTCCATTGTCACAAAGTGGACTATATATTATAAGACAAGGTAAGCATAGTCTAAAAGTATTGTACAACCCAAAACATTAAATATCCGTACAAATAGAAAGGATGAATTCACTTGATCAACCAAGAATTCATCCTTTCTATTATATTATTATATAGTTAAACTTCCTTCTTTCAAAATATCCACCAATATCGGCTTTGCCCCACTCACAAAACACTCCACAGCAATTACCATCAGAATAAGTCCCATCAGGCGCATCATCACATTATTTCCCGTTTCCCCTAAAACTTTTACCAGTCGCGTAGAGGCACGCAAGATGAAAAATGTAATCAAGTAGATAAAGGCGATCATACCAATCAGTACACCTTTCATTTGGATAGTATGGGCATCCTGCATCAACACAATGGCGTTTGCTATGGCACCGGGACCGCAAAGCATCGGAATCCCTAAAGGGGTGACGGAGATGTCATCGGCATAAGTTTTAATCTCTTCATCTTTCAATTTCATTTGTGTATAACGTGCCTGCAACATATCAAAACCGATTTTAAAGATGATGACACCACCTGCTATACGAAAACCGTTTGTAGAGATCCCAAAGAACTTGAACAGGAACTGACCTGCAAAGGTAAAGACCATAATCGTGATGAAAGCCACTAATGTAGCACGAGACACTACAGACTGTCGCTCCTTATCCGTCATTCCATGGGTCATGGTTAGAAAGACGGGCATAGTCCCGAGAGGATTTGTCAACGTAAAGAAAGAAGTGAAACAAAGCAAAGCGAAAGGTAAAATAGTATCCATAGCTGCAAATTATGTGTTTACGCTGACAAAATTACAACTAATCCCTCAATGTCACAACAAATGGAGCAACTCTTTCAAATCTGTAATCTGATAAGTAGGCTTAAATGGAAACTCGGTACGTCCCGTTACATTATAGAACACTTGATGCATACCTACTCCCTGAGCACCCGTTATATCATTTTCCCAGCTGTCACCCACCATCAACGATTCACGCAGTTCAGACTGGGTAGCCGACATGGCAAAATGGAAAATTTCGGGCCATGGCTTTAAGACACCAATATCATCTGATAAAACTACTTTCTTGAAGTAATGGTCAATCCCGGCAGAACGCATTTTGTGACATTGCAGTTCCTGAAATCCATTGGAGAGGATATAAAGATTATATTTAGGTGCCAGATATTCCAGCACTTCCTGCGCATGGGGCATCAATCTGCTTTTTGTAGGAATAACCGCAAAGAAGTCATCAGAAAAAGCTTTCGCTAAAGCCGCATCCCCCTCTCCTACTGCCTCCAGCGGATAGAGAAAACGTTGACGATTCAATTCTTCCTTTGTCACTTTTCCATCTGCATATTCTGCCCACAATTCGATATTACGCTTCTCATAGAGTTCATAGAAATGTTCAAAAGACCGAAAATAGCGATCATATTCATATTTGCGATACATTTCCTCAAATGTATCACGGGCATTAAAAGAAAAGGCCCAGAGAGTATCGTCCAGGTCGAAAAAAATATTCTTGTACTGCATATAAAAAGAAAATGGCAGGGATAACCCTTCCCTGCCATTCTTATAATTCAATTAAGTTATTTTACTTGGATAACCAGGTATCTGGATACGCTCCAGAAATCTTTCGGATTCGTAATCTTCAGAACGAGCTGATCTTTATCATCTTTCTCCAAAGCATAAGAACCTGCCGGATGAGTGGTCAAGACATCTGCACTCTTGGAGTACAACTTAATTTCTTTCGTTGTACGAATATCAACCTGAGTAAAGTAATCCTTATTGATATCACTATCCTTAAGCACTTGCTTTTTCTGGAAGAGACCGGTATTTGTCAGAATATTCTGATCCTTCAGTTCTTTCTTTGTTCCGAAAACAAACCAAGCAGTGTTCAATGCCTTATCCTGCTCAGCTACGGTTTTAGCTTTTGCTTCATTTTCGGCAGTAAGCACTTCTTTGTCAGTTGACAGGCCAGTCACAGCTGCATCCAATTCCTGAATACGAATATTCTTGGAGGCAAGTTCAGCCTGCAATTCCTCGATACGCTGGGTTTTAGCTACCAATTCCTGGGTCAGAGATTCTACAGCTTTCTTCAACTGGGTAGAGTTATTCTTGCTACTTTTCAGCATAGCTTCCAGTTTAGCGATCTGCTCTTTGTTTTCCTGCATTTGTTTCTGGATAAATTCAATATCAGTGGCAATCTGCTGTTTAGCTGATAAAGAACCTTCTGAAACCGCACCACGCTGCAAGTCTACGCGGCTTTCGGCGGCATTGATTTGGCGGAAGCCTTCAGAGATATCATTGAAAGTACCCATCATTTCATCCAGTTCAGCATTACGCTGAGTAAGTTCCATCAAAAGAGAATCATTTTCAGCTTTCAGTTGGTCTTTACTTCCACCTGACAAGCCGTCGCACGATGCCATAACGGCCGCACATACAATTAAAACTGCTAACTTTTTCATACGCTTTTGTTTTACGTTGGTTAATGAAGTTATTTAATCGTCTATTCCTGCTACTACTATTACTATTTCTCCACGCGGGTCATTGGCTGTGAAATGCTCAATCAATTCAGTCAGAGTGCCACGCACCGTTTCTTCGTGTATCTTCGAGATCTCCCGGGATACAGATGCCTGACGTTCCGCACCGAAATACTCTGCAAACTGAGTCAGCGCTTTCACCAGACGGTGGGGAGACTCATAAAACACCATGGTACGGCGTTCCTCTGCCAATATCTTCAGACGTGTCATACGTCCTTTCTTCTGCGGAAGAAAACCTTCGAAACAGAATTTTTCATTTGGCAAGCCCGAAGCAACCAAAGCCGGCACAAGAGCTGTAGCCCCCGGCAAACATTGTACTTCAATACCGTTGCGAACACACTCACGCACTACCAGAAAGCCCGGATCAGAGATTCCCGGTGTGCCTGCGTCCGATATTAATGCAACAGTTTCACCTGCCTTTATTCTATTAACAACACTTTCCACCATTTTATGTTCATTAAACTTATGATGGGATTGCATTGCGTTCTTTATTTCAAAATGCTTCAGTAAGATTCCGGAAGTGCGCGTATCTTCGGCAAGAATCAAATCCGCCTCTTTCAGAATACGAATAGCCCGGAATGTCATATCTTCCAAATTTCCTACCGGAGTAGGCACTACATAAAGTTTTCCCATATCCGTAATTGCTTTAGCTGAAGTATTTCTTAAGAAGTTCTATAAAATCAACCACCGTTTCATTCTCTTCATCAGGATTAACGGTAGAAGAAAAGAGTTCCAATGCCTTTTCCAATGAAGGAGCAGCGCCCAACTGTCGTATCACTTCATTCATGCGGGCAGTATCACCGCCAAAAATCTCACGGGCAAAACGGAATGAGTCATTCAGACTGATAGCATGCCGCAGATCAGTGGCCGGTTTTATCCGTTCTGCTAAAATAGGCGATGCAGAAGATATTATTGCGGACGGTTCAGACTCGGGTTTGGGCGTGGACTCAGGCTTGGGAGATACGACCTCTACCGGCTTGGTGATTTCAATAACGACCGGTTCTACAGGAGTCGGTTTAACCGGTTCAGGAGCAGCGGCCGGTTCGGGAATAACCACTGGAACGACAGGAGCTTCAGGAATGGCAACTTCCTCTACGGGAGGTTCGTCCAGCAGTTTCTGCAAAACATCCAGTCGTGCACGCATCTGCTGTATATTCCGTTTAGCTACTACCTTCAATGTAGGGTTGGCGTCTGTTGCAAGAACTTGCATTAAATATTTCAGTTCCTGAATATCCAGTTCTATGTCGTCCAATAATGTCTGCATTTCCTTTCGCATCACAAATGTTAATGCCGCAAATGTAGAAATAAATAATGAAAAAATATCGGAAAGCCATTAAAAGTGTTATTTTTGCGGCTAAAATAAACATTTTAGAACAATGGTATTATTCTCGGAAGACCATATACAGGAAACCAATCGTAGAGGAAGAATCGAAGTTATATGCGGCTCAATGTTCTCCGGTAAGACAGAAGAACTGATCCGCCGTCTGAAACGCGCTAAATTCGCCAAACAACGCGTAGAAATATTCAAGCCTGCCATCGATACACGCTATTCGGAAGAAGAGGTCGTATCTCACGACAGCCATTCCATTGCTTCTACGCCGATTGATTCATCGGCAAGTATCCTGCTGTTCACTTCAGAAATCGATGTAGTAGGTATCGACGAAGCGCAATTCTTTGATAATGGTCTGATTGATGTGTGTAATGAGCTTGCCAATAATGGCATACGTGTTATTGTAGCAGGTCTGGATATGGACTTCCGCGGTCTTCCCTTCGGTCCTATGCCGGGACTTTGCGCCATTGCCGATGAAGTATCCAAGGTCCACGCTATTTGTGTGAAGTGCGGACAATTAGCCTCCTTCTCACACCGCACTGTCAAGAACGACAAACAAGTCCTTCTGGGAGAAACAGCTGAATACGAACCCCTCTGCCGGGAATGTTATCTGCGGGCAATAAAGGGGGACCGGACTGCCACCGGTGGATAAACTATAAATAAAAAGCAAAAGCCTTATGGAGCGTAAGAAAATTACATTCGACAGTTTTATCCGTGCTGTCATTCTCGGTGCTATCATCATTGGGGTATTAATGCTCCTGAAGCGATTGAGCGGCGTATTGCTTCCGTTCTTCCTTGCCTGGCTTATTGCTTATCTGATATATCCGTTGGTAAGCTTCTTCCAGCATAAGCTACGGCTAAAAAACAGAATAATATCTATCTTTTGTGCCTTGCTTACCCTTAGCGTTATAGGAAGCGTTGCGTTCTATCTGCTTGTGCCGCCCATGATTCAGGAATTCCTGCGGGTAAAGGATTTATTGATAGAATACTTCAGCACCACTCATACAGCAAGCAATGTCCCCACTACCCTCTCCGAATTTATCCGGCAGAACATCGACCTTCACATCTTAGAGCAAATGTTCAGCCAGGAGAATATATTGGATGCCCTTAAAGTAACCGTTCCTAAACTATGGTCGCTTATATCGGAGTCTATCAACCTCTTATTCGGGTTCTTCACCGTCTTCCTTATCCTATTATATATAGTGTTTATTCTGCTTGATTACGAAAGTATTTCCGAAGGCTGGGCACACCTGATGCCAAAGAAATACCGGAAAACAGTAACCGGCATATTGAATGATGTAAAAGACGGCATGAACAGATATTTCCGCGGACAGGCATTAGTAGCTTTGTGCGTAGGCATTCTATTCAGTATCGGTTTTCTGATTATTGATTTCCCGCTGGCCATTGGTTTGGGATTATTCATTGGTGCACTGAATATGGTACCTTACCTACAAATCATCGGCTTTGTCCCCACCATCATGCTTGCCATTCTGAAAGCTGCGGATACCGGTGATAATTTCTGGATCATCATAGCTTCGGCTGCTGCTGTATTTATAATAGTACAAATCATACAAGATGGCTATCTCGTTCCCCGTATCATGGGAAAGATTACCGGTCTGAATCCGGCTATTATTTTGCTCTCCCTATCCATTTGGGGATCGTTAATGGGAATGCTGGGTATGATTATAGCTTTGCCGCTTACCACTCTGATGCTCTCCTATTATCAGCGATACATCATTAATCAAGAAAATATTTATAAGACAGAAACCACTGAAGATCAACCAATAGAGGGTATAGAAGAAAAATAATGCAAACTTTTTTCCTCATATTCCTTGCAAATTAAATAAAAGTACCTATCTTTGCACCCGCTTAACAGCAATAAAGGTTTGATTCGCTAGCTCAGCAGGTAGAGCACAACACTTTTAATGTTGGGGTCTTGGGTTCGAGCCCCAAGCGGATCACTAGAAAAATCAAGCAGTTATCTAATTCAGATAGCTGCTTTTTTTCGTTTTAGAATACTACGGTTTTAGTCTCAAGTTAAACCAAGAGTTAAAAGACAAATGGAAATAGATACAATTTGTCCAATATTAGCAGGTACAGATTTTCGGAACCAAGTATTAGCATAACACTATTCGATTCAAAGAAATACTTTAGGAGTATTCTATGAACTTTCACCAGTACTAAGCTAAAAGAATGTATTTCAAAAACATACTATCATTATATTAAATTGTTTACCTTTGCAAAAAACAAAGGTACATGAAAGATAATCCTATTAGTGCAATAGATAGTGAATATATAGAGTGGCTAAAAGCCATCAAGCAGCAAATTCGTTCTACTAAAATACGAATGATAAAAACAGCTAATACAGAGTTGATACACTTTTATTGGCGGTTAGGACAAATGATCTCTCTAAAACTGAAAGAACAAAATTGGGGTGATAAGGTAATAAACAAGCTTTCAGTAGACTTGCGCAATGAGTTTCCTGATATGCAGGGTTTTTCCCGTCAGAACCTATACTACAGTAAGAATTTCTATGAGTTTTATGCAGGACAGATGCATATTTCACCCAATAACTCAATTGTCCCCCAAGTTGAGGGACAATTACAAATAGCTGATAATTATAAGATTATCTTTGATATTCCTTGGGGACATCAAAAGGTGATAATTAGTAAAGCTCAAAATATAGAAGAAGCATTATTCTATGCACATCAAACTCTATCTAATAGTTGGAGCAGAAGCATTTTAGAAAATCAGTTCAAGCAACAATTCTACGAACATTACGGACAAGGACAAACAAACTTCTCGCAGACCTTACCAGCCCTAACAGCGGATATGGCACAGGAAGTAGTAAAAGACCCATATTGGTTTGATTTTGTGTCTGTATCTCAAAAAGCACGAGAACGGGATATAGAAAAACAACTTGTAACTCACATCACCCAGTTTCTTCTCGAATTAGGTAAAGGGTTTGCATTTGTAGGGGAGCAATATTGTTTGAACTTGAATAACAAGGAGTATTTCTGCGACCTCTTATTCTATCATATTCCTTTGAGAGCTTACGTAGTTATAGAGCTTAAAAATGGGAACTTTAAACCTGAACACTTGGGACAGCTAAACTTCTATCAAAACCTTATCAACAACACGCTAAGAGGAGAATATGATAATCCGACCATAGGGATGCTACTCTGTCGAGATAAAGATAGGATTGAAGTAGAATATGCATTGCAAAATATATCCTCTCCAATTGGGGTTAGCGAGTTTAACGTAAAGGAGCTACTTCCTGATAATCTGAGAAGTAAATTGCCAACAATTGAGGAAGTTGAAGAAGAACTTAACAAAATTGTATAAATAAAACATGAAACTAATAAAACTAATCATATCAAACTTTAGAGGTTTGAAAGGAAGTAATGTTATAGACTTCACGAATTCTAATATTATATTCTTAATTGGACAAAACAATATTGGAAAATCATCTTTTCTAAGAGCATATGAATTCTTTATTGACCCGAAACAAATAGCAAAGACTGATGATTTTAATAACTATGATTATTCAACCCCAATAGTTATTGAAGGTATATTTGAATTGGATGAAGAAGATTCTGATGATCCTGACCTCAAAGAGAAGAAAGAACCTAATTGGATTGAGAAATGGGTTGACGAAAATGGCTTTGTAAAGATTAGAAAAACATGGAGTAAACCTGATAGTACATTTGCAAAAGAAACATATTCTCCACATGATGCAAGTTGGATTGAAAATGGATTTGGTGGACTACACACAAAATTGACTAAATATACCCCAACTCCAATTGCTATCAACGCAATGGAAGATCAAGCATCGTTGGAAGAAAAAGTTAATAAACTCATTCAAGATGATTTTATCAAAAAAGTAAGGTCAGAATATCCAGAAGAGTTTAAAAATTTAATAGATGGAGTAAGAAAATTGCAGGAGCGTATTACTGGTTCTGAAGCAGTCGAAAAATTAAATTTAGAACTCAATAGACATTTTCAAGAAGTTTTTGCGGAACTTACTCTAAAAATTCAACCTTCAAAAGAAGAAAATATAAAACTCGAAGATGCGTTCAAGAAAAACCATTCTATTTCAGTAGAAAGAGCTGGAACAGAAAGAAAAGAAACCTTTCTTCAAAATGGACATGGGGTCATACGACAAGCTCTATTCAATTTTCTCACATTTTTAAAAAGAGAAAACGAAGGAAATAAGAAACAATACATTATCTTATTTGAAGAACCAGAACTTTTTTTACACCCTAAAATTGCATTTAAATTACGAAAAAGTCTATATGAGTTATCAAAAAATAGCCCATATCAAATTCTTTGTGCTACTCATTCTCCACTAATGATAGACATTTCACAACCACATTCGTCGCTTATTAGGGTGATCAAAAACACAGATGAAGAAACACAAACATATCAAGTTGGGGAAACGCTATTTGGAAGAAATGAAGAAGCAAAGAAATGGGTGCAAATGGTAAACAGATTTAATCCTCACATCTGCGAAGCATTTTATGCAGACAAAGTTTTATTAGTTGAAGGAGATACTGAAACGATAGTATACCGAGATCTATTGACTCGTTTTTTTCCTGACGAGGAAATATTCGTTCTTAATACTGGTTCAAAAATGAACATACCTTTTTTTCAGGAAATTCTCACAGCTTTTCATATAGAACATTATATTATACACGATTCTGATGATAAAGAAAAAAAAGCTGCGTGGACAATTAATACCAAGATATGGGAAAATGTACAAGCAAGCAATAATTTATCGAAACGGTATGTACATATTCATAATTTTGAAGAGGCACACGGAATAACAGTAAAATCAGATGATGGCAAACCATTAACCGCTTATAATTTTGCTCAAACGATCAAAGATGTAAATACTAAAGTTCCTTGTTTAGAATGGTTAAAGGATATTATTTATAAAAATGGCATTATTCACGATCCGCAATTTATTGAGGATAATGTATAGTTTTTCAGGAGGTTGTCAAAATGCTGGCACAACCTCTTTTCGTTTAGAACACTACGGTTTTAGTCTCAAGTTAAACCGAAATTCGTATGAGTGAAACTATTAAAGTAATGTATTACAAGTACAAAACTCTTAGTAATGGAGAAAGCCCTTTGATGAAAAGTATATAGACAACGAAAACTTCGATAAATGGATGGAAAAACTATCCAAGAAGCTCAACGAAATAGGGCAAGACTTAAAATCCCTTATCAATACAAGTCAGGTATTAGATGAAAATAAAAGATTACTTGATAATCAGGATTTAGCGTTTCTATTAAAAGTGTCTTTCAAAACTTTACAACGCTATCGACTAAAAGGTAAGCTCCCCTACTTTACTATTGGGCATAAAACTTACTATCGGGCTAGCGATATTAGAGCTTTTGTTCGTGAGCGAGCCGATTATCAAACTTATAAACAGTTTGAAAAAGCCAATCAATTAGAAAACAAACCCTGACAGCAAAATGCAGCAGAGAAGAGAAGCTTGTGTTTAAGCTATCACTTTGTGTTAACACCCCGATTTAGCAGAAACCGCTTCACCTATCGGTTCAGCCCGTTTCACTAAATCGAGCAAGAGGGAACTGGACAAGTCCTGCTCTTCCCTCTTGCCCTGCGGGGCAAAGCCTTCGGCTTTAGTGTGTTCCAAGAACACGCTGTAATGACACCTGTAATAAGCATTTTCTTTGTAATGCTTATTATCAGATATTTATCTATTCATATTTCTATAAAAAAGTAATTACCATGCCAAATAGCAGTCGAAAAACGATATTCACTACCATTTCCATAGACAAGGAAACGGCAGCTTTGGTAGAGAAGATATGCAAACGCTATTCACTGAAAAAGAGCGAAGTTGTAAAGTTGGCGTTCAGGTATATCGATAAGGCACATATCAACCCATCCGAAGCACCTGAATCCGTAAAATCGGAACTGGCGAAAATAAATAAGAGGCAGGATGATATTATCCGTTTCATCCGTCATTATGAGGAAGAACAGCTGAATCCCATGATACGGGCAACAAATTCTATTGCTTTGCGTTTCGACTCTATCGGCAAAACTTTGGAAACACTTATTCTCTCACAATTGGAAGCCAGTCAGGAGAGACAAACAGCCGTACTTAAAAAGTTAAGTGAACAGTTTGGCAATCATGCCGATGTGATAAATAATCAATCCAAACAGATTAATACACTCTATCACATACACCAACGTGATTATAAAAAGTTACTTCACCTGATACAACTTTACTCAGAACTATCTGCTTGCGGTGTGATGGATAGTAAAAGGAAAGAGAATCTGAAAACCGAAATCAGTAATCTTATAAACACATAGGATAATGCACATAGACTTTGCTCCACCATCTAACGGAACATATAATAATTCTGGAAGCTGCCGACAGCTAGCTAATTACATGGAGCACGAAGACTTAGAACGGATGGAAAAGGGTATCTATACCGAAGGCTTTTTCAATCTTGCAGAGGATAATATCTATAAATCAAAGGTTATAAAAGACATAGATACCAATATAGGGCAACTTCTGAAAACGGATGCTAAATTTTATGCTATCCATGTCAGCCCATCGGAAAAGGAACTTCAAGCGATGGGTAATACAGAACAGGAACAAGCCGAAGCAATGAAACGCTATATTCGTGAAGTGTTTATTCCCGAATATGCCAAAAACTTTAATAAAAAGCTATCTTCTTCGGATATAAAGTTTTACGGGAAGATTCATTTTGACCGTAGTCATTCAGATAACAAACTGAATATGCACTGTCATTTGATAGTGAGCCGGAAAGACCAAGCCAATAAAAAGAAACTTTCACCGCTAACTAACCACAAAAATACCACGAACGGAGTAATCAAAGGTAGCTTTGAGCGAGTAAACCTATTCCAACAAGTAGAACAAGGCTTTGATAAACTGTTTAATTACAATCGCCAACCAACAGAATCATTTGACTATCACAGTACGATGAAGAACGGTTCTATATATGAACAGCTTACTATCCATGAGCAACAATTTATTGACGAAAAGAAAAATGAAATATTCCAGTCCAGTGAAATAAAAAATAATATTTCATGCAATATTGATAGCAAACAAAACAGTGAACAATTTTTTAATCAGGTAAATAGCAAAACCGCAGATTCTTTATTATCAATTTTCTCATTAAGAGATACTAATAATTATGATGCAACACAGGCGGAAAAATTACAAGCAAAGAAACTCAAAAAGATAAAGAAGAAAGGAATAAGATGATGATTTAATCTGAAAACTAAGAAATGATATTGTCCGTTACCTGATAGGGTGTTTTTAAGCCTTGTAAATAGCTTGTATATTTAACGGTAGGCAATGTCTCGTCACCCGAAAATAGGCCTTGTATGACATTAATCAAACGGCAGTTTCATGCTATCAGTAAAATTACAATGGTTGTAGTAGCCAGTTATATACTCTTAAAGTGGGAGAGCCAGTAGAAAAGAATCTGATAAAAAGTCAGTTTATTTTGGTAATCTAAAAATATTTAGTAAATTTACTTTTTATATTTAGTAATTTCATTTAGCATGTATAAGCCTTATTTGAAACAGGTTAAATCAAGAATAGAAGAGCCGAGAAATTTCATCCTGATAAGAAGTTACTGGTTGATATGGGCAGATTCCTTATGAAAAATTTTTGAAGATTATCCTGACAGATATTTTCTAATAAGATCTCATTTTCAAATTTGATATTAAACAGCATGTATATAAAGCAATTTGACATAAAAAATTTCAGAGTATTTGATCGAATATCTTTATTCCTAAATAAAGGTGTTAACATCATAATTGGAGAAAATAATTCCGGCAAAACAACTATCATCGATGCCTTGAGGATATGTCTTGGTTATGGAAAGCCTGATACAAACATCTATATCCAAGAATCCGATCTGCATCTCAACCCGTCTGATCCTAACGAATACAATACAGAAATACAATTTGACCTTATTTTTGAGATAGAGTCAGAAATTGAGAAACATTGCTTTAATGACTTCATTTCACAAGATCAAGAACACCCCGAACTGCAAACTATCCAATTTCACCTTAAATACGCATTAGAACAGAATGGGAGAAAAAGATTTTTCAAAAGAAGCGTATGGGGTGGTGACAATGAAGGACAGCAAATTCCTTATGAAGCATTACAAGAGATATTTTATACTTATTTAGGGCCTCTTCGTGATGCAATAAGTGGATTGAAGCCATATTCGTACGATAACAAAACAGCACAGTTATTTAATAAATTGACAAAATATAGAAGAGGTGAAGATACCATAAAATTAAGTGAAGAAATAAAGAAGAGTTTAGCAGAAAGGCTTTACAGCGTCTTCGAAAGTGATGAACATGACTGGAGACATATATTGTGTGAAGGGAAAAGTAAAGTAAACGACCATCTTGAGGGAACAGGTATTCTAGAGAAGTTTCCACAGATAGAGATGAATTATGTTGGTAGGAAATTTTCTGACGTTGTAAGAGGAATAGAAATCAGAAGACCAATATATACAGAACCAGTAGAACCTCGTCTCCAAAAATATTTTGAAATATTTCAAAATGGATTAGGTGAAAACAATCTAATTTTTTCCTCTGTTGTGCTTGGTGATCTCATGAATAGATGTGAAGATCCTGAATTAGAAATTTACAATGCCCTACTTCTGGAAGAACCAGAAGCTCACCTTCATCCTCAATATCAAAATACGTTTTTTGAGTATTTAAGTACTCTTATAAATAGAGGATTGCAAATATTCATCACATCGCATTCACCTACAATTACAGCAAAATCTGACATCAACAATGTGAAAGTTTTACAGAGACAAGGTCATTCTGTCAAGGCGTTCTGTTTTAACATTCTAACCGAAGTAGATTATGCAAATAGTAATAGGAAGTATTTGAGAAAATTTTTGGATACCACCAAGTCTCAAATGTTCTTTGCTAGTGGAGCGATATTAGTTGAAGGTATTGCCGAAGCAATTTTATTACCCACATTATCACGCAAATTTATAAATCCTCGTAAAATTGATTTAGAAAAAAACGGAATTGAAATTGTAAATATTGGCGGCGTTGCATTTGAACATTTTGCAAAACTGTATAATCATGATGATGAAAAGAAGCGACTCTTTTCGAAATGTGCTATCATTACTGACAGTGATCCGACGGTAGACCAAGCAATATCAGATAGAGCTACTATAGCTCAAGGACTAAGGAGGAATCATTTAGAAGTTACATTAGCAACGAATACTTTTGAACACGACCTATTTGAAACATCTGAGGCAAACAAAACTATAATGCGTGAAGTATATAGAAACATGCACCCTCAAACTCAAGATTTAATTGGGAATTTTACAGTGGATACGTTGATGGAAAAGTTGAAGCAAAATAAAGATAAAGCTGAATTTGCCCTACAACTGAATGACAGGTTGATGAGGGAAGAAGATTTTGATGTGCCTCAATATATAAAAACGGCCTTGGAATTTGTGGTTCCAATACAAGAAGTTGCACCAGCAGAATAAAAATATGTTTGAACGTTTATCCATAGCTCAAAGAACAATAGTAGATTGTCCCGATAGGAGGATCGTAGTTAAAGCCTGCCCTGGAAGTGGTAAAACATTTTCGGTAACGGCACGACTTGCAAGATTATTAAGCAATAATGAATTAAATAAACATCAAGGTGTTGCAGCAATCTCTTTCACCCATACGGCATGCGATGAAATAAGGGGCGGAATACAAAAATTCGGAGTTTCAAGTTTCGCCTATCCTCATTTTATCGGAACTATAGATAGTTTTATCAATAACTATATTTTTCTTCCATATGGTCATTTATTTATGAGGTGTAATAAAAGGCCGGAGATTGTTGGTACAGAATATTATCCGTGGTTCAGTTATGATGCAACAATAAGAAATTATGATAGAACTAAAATAATCGACCCTAATTATTTTTTTGACAAAGTTTCTTTCGGATTAAATGATACTCTTCTTCGACTAGAGCCTTATCAAGTATTCAATTTTGGGAAAACAGATTGGGATAACCCATATAAAAAAGATGGGAATCTAAAAAAAGCAATATCAGATCTTATTAAAATGAAAGAAACTCATTTTAGATCGGGTAAAGCTAATCAGGCAGATGCAAACTATATAGCATATAAAATTCTAATAAAATATCCCGCAATAGCGAGAAACCTAGCACAAAGATTTCCGATACTTATTATCGATGAAGCTCAAGATACGACTGCCATTCAAATGGCAATCATTGATATATTAGACAGAGTCAACATCAATTCAATACTTTTGGTGGGAGATCCCGATCAGGCCATATTCGAATGGAATACCGCAGAACCAGCACTATTCATGGCAAAATATAATAACCCCACTTGGACATCTTTGGAACTTACAGAAAACAGGCGAAGCTCAAGTAATATTTGCCATGTAAATAATCGGTTCTTCAATAACAATATGGTATCTGTATCCGAAGAAGATGCTGATTATCCAGCCATACCTTCAATAATTGGCCATTCAAGCCAATCTGAGTCTATAAATCAAATTAAAAATGATTTTATAAATGAATGCCAGAGACTAGGTATTCGCGAAGATCATTATACAATCGTATATCGGGGACGAAAATTTGGCGAAACACATTTTGGATTAATGACTGAATATAGAACTGAGCAAAATGAAAAACCGTGGGTTCACGGTTATTATTATGTCAGAGATTTGGTTCAAGGAAAATATCTCATAAATAAAGGTGCATACAGAAAAGGATTCGCTTTAATTGAACGAGGCTATCATAAAATGCAAGAAAGAGAAACCTATATTTCTGTTGAATTCATTAGAAATAAAATTAAAGATTTAGGCTTTAGGTATTATCGAAATACAATATTCCAATTTATACGTCAATTGCCTGATACAAATTGTACATTAAACCATTGGATTACTCAAGCGAGAAATAATGGACTAAATCTCTGTATAAATAGAAATAGAGGAAATAGTAATATATCAAATATCTTTCATGAAGAAAATATTGCTACTACCGATACTCCAAAATATTTGAGAACAATTCATTCTGTCAAGGGTATGACAGTAGAAGGGCTGCTGGTTTTTCTTACGAAAAAAGATGTATTTAATTATGCAACTCTTTTACCTCAAGAATACAATACCTTAACGCCAGAAGGACAAGAACAGATGAGAATTGTATATGTTGCTTGTACACGCCCAAAGAAATTATTATGGATAGCAGTTCCCGTTGAGGATGCCTATGTTTGGACTAATAAACTTTTCGGATAAATACAAAGAAGATAGCTTATGGATCAATCTTGGTTTGAAATGCACGATTTAAGAAAACGCAAATTAGATAATTCTGTTTGGGTTCCACTTAGAGCTGAAAAAGAAATTCGAAATTCAGTTCGATTCGGTTTTATTGATTATTCAGAAGAGTTCATTGGGCATAGCTCTATAATGGTGCCAATAGATCAACAATCTTTTTCAGAAAAATTAGATTGGACTGATATTGGAATTAGCCATACTCACAATTGCTCCTTTCATGGGGATAAGTATATGCCAGCTGATGTTTATTGCAATAATGACTTTGAAGGAATAAATTTAGTTCTAAATCAAAGTTTTGACAATAATCTGGATTGTAATGAATGGCATCTACATCAGGATTTAGTTATAAGTTTAGGCCTTAAAAGGGAAGGAGACATTTGGATCTGCCCAAGTGAAGGGTATGCAGAGGTTGCTAAACTTGAAAGAAATCAAGAAGGAAGCCCAGTGTTGTTGCAAATCAAGAATCATTTTTTAAAAGATTACCTATGTGCTAGAAAATGTGGGTTATATATGACCTCTTATTATAGCAGGGATAAAATTTGTGAAAACACCTCCGTTCTCTCATGGACAGAATCATCTAAAGAAGTAAAAGAAGGACGGAATCTTTGGGAGTGTAGAACATTAGAAATACATGAAGGAGGATTTCCTTATGGCCAAAAAATGGCAGTTTCTCATGTTGGAAGAATTGACATTGATGAAAATGAGGATATTCCTGATATGACTTCATTCCCAACAGATGAAAATGTCAAATCGGATTTTTTTGAGAAAAGTTTTCAAGGGAAGAAATTATATAGAATAATGTCTGAATTATGGAAATATGAATGGATAAATCCCGCAAAGACAAGTTCTATCATCTTAGGAGATGAACACCCCATTGATATATATTACATCACTGACGCAGAAGGGAATAAAGAAAGTGGAAATAGTCTAAATAAAGGAGGAAAGTGGCTTTGGTTTAAACCTGAACTCGTTTCGAATTTATTATCAATAAGAGGCAGCTCCTTAAATTGGTATACAAGAGACACTGGACGTGTTGCATGTGTTCCAAATGGAGGAATTCATTTTGGAGTCAATGAATTAGGATTAATTACTGTTTATGCGAAGGATGTTGGGAATTTGCCCGAATGGCAACAGCAAATCTGGGCAGGATTCAACATTGCTCCAGAAGGTGGAATATCTAAAGAATTACATGCATCTCAGGTTAAAGCAGAGCCAGCACCAACCCTTGCACCAGAGGCTTTTATAGAAAGAGTGATAACAGAAATAAATGAAGAAGCTAAAAAACAATTAGATATTCGTTTTTTTAGAGGACACCACTCTATTAGTGAAATAATTAAATCGATAAATAGATTCAGGGCTATTAATGAGAATGGATTATTTTCTCTAGCAAAAGATATTGCAAGAATAATAGTAGATGACATTGATATAGAATCTGTTCAAAAAATAGCAGTTCCCCCTAAAAATACAAAATGGGGTTCTTTGAAGACAATTGAAAATCTATTGGCATTAAAGATCTCTTCGGAAAACGCAAGAAAGATTCTAAGTCCTATTGTTGGGGTCTATGAATTAAGACATGGCGATGCTCATTTGCCAAGTAGCGATATAGAAAACTCATTTCGCTTAATACAAATTGACAGAAGTTTGCCTTATGTTACTCAAGGCTATCAGATGATATATGCGTGTGTAGATAATTTGTATATAATTCTCCGAATCCTTGAAAAGTGGAATACTAAATCAGAAATATGATGTCAAGAGTTGCTGGTTACTTTTTAATTTTAAATGATCGCAGGTATTTCTCCTTTCAAGGAAATATGCACTATAAATTTGCTGAACCTGTCCCGGAATTTGCTCATCCGAGGCATGTGCCATTAGTATGTTTTATTACTAATAAATCAGGGGCGATAACCCATATTGGGCATGGAAAGCGAGGAGTTCGTGCAGGAACGGACTTACGAAGACTTAATATAGAAGATATATTCGAGCTTAAAAAGCCTGTTTCTGCTATTGAGATAGCTAATACCACAGGTTCCAGAGTGAGAGCACATTTGATTAATAAGATAAACTCTGGAGGATTATTTTCCCCTAGATGCTTTGAGGAATTTCTTAGTGTCTTCTTAAGGAAAGCCCCAGATACGATTCCTCTCTTAGACAAATATTCCAAAAGTAGGCAATTAAGGATTTCAAGGCTTTCCAAGAATGCAAAAAAATCATTAGCGGAACAAAAGGAAGCTGTACTAACAGCAATGAACATTGCCGGGATAGACAAAGATAATGCGCAAGGATGGGATTATGATGAAGCTGAAAAGCCCATATCGTTTCTTGATGGTATTGCTCAAGTTAGACTTCGGGAAGATTCTATGATAATAAATGATTTATCGAACATTCCCGGCTTTGATTTGATTAAATCAACAAAATATTCATCCTCAGTATTTGAAAATAGCAAGACGCGTCTCACAGTCTTACTGGCAAATAGATTACCGTTAGAAGAACTTCTAGGAACTGATTTGATTTATTTCAATGAAGATTTTAAATGCTTTATCATGGTTCAATACAAAGCCATGGAAAAGGAAGGGGACAAATTTGTATTTAGGCTTCCTAATTTGCAATTTGCTGAAGAGATATCTCGAATGGATTCAATAATCCAATCCCTGAGATCAACGAGTGGCAACGGATTTATAAATGATTATCGGTTTAATGAGAATCCATTTTTTGTCAAGCTATGTCCGCGACTTGAGTTTGATCCAGATAATGTTGGCTTAAGCACCGGAATGTACATACCTCTTGATTACATTAAAGTGCTAGAGAATGAGACATGTATTGAAGGTGAACGAGGAGGGAAAGCGATTAGCTACGATAATGTAGGAAGATATTTAGATAATACAGGGTTTAAAACCATCATAGAGGGTGGATGGATAGGCACAAATCAAAATCAATCTTTATATATTGAAAGGATAATCAAAGATATTTTAGAGAATGGAAAAACTGCTGTTCTCGCAATCAAGAAGAAACTTGAAAAGGATTTTCCTTCTGAACAATTTGAAGAAAATGAAGATGAATCAGGTGATTTCGAGAATTTACCATTTTAATGGCTAACACTAACTGAAAAGACTAGAAAAAGAAATGAAAAAAATATTTCACAAATCAACAACTAAGGAGAAATGTGCAATGCTACTCTTATCGTCTATGAATTGGGGATGTAGCAATATACATGGCACAAATGAAGAAATCAATATAAAAATAAAGAAGAAGCTGAAATTCCAGCATGAATGTGATATACTAAGATTTCGCAGCTGTATTGATTTAATTGAGGATACAGAAAGTGCCATAACCCATTTTTCTACTTTTGGATTGGAAAAATTCAACAAAAGAATTGGCAAAAACTTTGGCGAAATGTACATAAAGTTATATGGTATCTTAAATGCTATTTATCTGCAATTAAATGCAATAATAGAGATTTATGAAATATGCAAAATTCCCAACAAAAAAGATATTGTAAGTAAATTCAGAAACCATAGGATTTTTGAATTGAGAAATATTATGGGGGCTCATACTTCTAATTTTGAAGACAAGTCTGACTATATGCCACTCAATTTTAACCACAACTCTTTTAGAATTACACAAATGCAGTTAAATGCCAAAGGAAATAACTTGCATGCAGTGGATAATTTCGGAAATATAAAGGAGTTCGATCTATATGAGTTGGTTATGAGTTATAATATGCTTTCAGAGAAAGTGTTATATGATGGTTGTAACGAGTATATGGATAGACTTTTTCGCAATTCAATCTCAAAGAAAACAGAATTATTTACTTATTACGAATTGACGAAATTTGAAAATTACAATTATCAAAAGCTCTACAAGAACGATAAATTATATCGCAATTATATAAAAAGGATACGACAACAACTTGACATGGAAACTACAAGAGATTTTGATATAGATGAATTTATTGCAGATGATCTATTGTTCACTTAGAGTCTGAAAATGACAATAATTTAATGCTAAGGTCACCGTTAAATTATTGCAAAAATTAAAGAAACTTCAGTAAAAGTATATGGTACATATGCTAGAAAAGAAATAAAAGAGATAAAGTCAATTGAAAAATTATGATTATCTCCCATTTTTGTTCCCGAAAATTGCGACCAACGCACAAAATGATGTGAAACACTGCAAAGCAGTGAAGGTCTTATTAAAAAAATAACGCTATACAACCCTTAAGGTAGTGTACTGGGGAAAACTGTATAAAATCGCTTTTCTTTTTGTAAATTCAAAAAGGATCATTAATCTTTACACACAGTATTTTCCATGAGCAAACTACCGCAAAAGCGCGTAACAAATTAGTGGGATAATTCATGGGATATGCTTGAAGCAAAAAATATAAAGTTTTAAATATCAGCGTGGTAACTCTACAAGGAGAATCCCAGGCGAAATATAAGAAATTAAGTCGTTATCTGATGTAGATGGCTACTTTTTTTGTTTATATACATTAGGTACAGACATTTATACATGTTTCATGACAAATAGCCATCTTTCCTGTTCTTACTTTTGATGTTTTCCTCCTTTTCCATACAAAACAAATGATAGAAGGTAGAGTTGAGAGGAGATACTAATTAAAAGAACAGTGTGATGAAAATGAAGACATTAAAGGAGGGTATTATAACTCATGCGGATAGTTTGGGCGAGTTGTTTAAGTTCTCGGCGGAGCATACTTGCAGGAGTATGCTGCATAGCTTGGAAGAGTTTGCTAATATGGAGTTAGTTACTTTTAAAGAATTGACGGCAGGATTTTTCTTGGGCTTTGAACACTATTTGTGGGCTTCGGGATGTTCACGTAATACTTCAGCGTGCTATTTCCGAGCGTTGCGGGCTATTTGTCGAGAAGCAGAAAAGGAGAAAGAGCTGAAAGACGCTAAGCGGCTCTTTAGTGAGGTATTTACGGGATACGAGGAGACGAGGAAAAGGGCGTTAAGTCTTGAACAGCTTCGTATGGTGGTGGATGCTGATTTGGAGGATGTGCCAAGTTTGGGGGTGGCACGGGATCTGTTTATTCTTTCTTATTATCTACGAGGGATTCCTTTTATTGATTTGGCTTATCTACGGAAGATGGATATTCAGGATAATGTGCTTTGCTATCGCCGTAGCAAGACGGGGAGGATGTTAACGATTACGCTTGAACCGTGGATGTGGGAAATTATCGAGAGGTATTTATGTGATGATTCGGGTTCACCCTATTTATTAAGGATTATACGCCAATCGGGAAGTATACCTGAGGAGAGGAAACAGTATGAGAGTGCCTTGCGACTTTACAATAAACATTTGTATCGATTATCTGAACGATTAGGATTGGGAGTGAGACTGACTTCATACGTAGCACGCCATACGTGGGCGACATTGGCATATAATGAGGATATACCCGTATCTAAGATTAGTGCAGGGTTGAGCCATGCTTCAGAGGAAATTACGCATACTTATTTGAGATCGTTCTCTGATGAACAACTGGCAGTGGTAAACTTGCAGATGGCAGCGTTGGTTAATCCAATGGCAGAAAAGGAATGGAAGAAGAAAGAAAAGGGAAAGGGAAATAGGAATGATAAAGAGAGTAAAAGCTCTCAGAATGAGCTTCATATTTCTGTTCCGATTCCCGGTAGGAAACGGAACGATTCCGGCGGTAAAGGAACGATTTCCAATTGAAATAAACAAGAAAAGCAGGAAATACTTATCGAAGTTTCCCAGTTTTCTGTAAAAAATCAGTTAAATTACAACACCAGACACGACAAAAACATCTCTCTTATCCTGAAAGTTAGATTTTGTCTCAAAAAGTCATGTCAATAAATATTATATTCCTGTAATAATATGGTATATCAGTGGAAAAGCTCTTTGTATTGATTAAAAAGCTTTCACTTTTTTTGTTTGAATACAAAGTTCCCCTTACCCATACTTTAATACGGAGCATCTCATTATAAAATTGAGGAATACAGGAAGATAAAATTGGTAATTGTCTTCCTTTTTAGTTAGGAGGGACGATTATTATCCACCTAATTTATGGTTGCAATAGCGCCCGTTCCGTTTCCTACCGGGAATCGGAACATTCCAAACAAAACAGACAATAATCTACATAAAAAGCAAGCGCTATGTTAACACTCAGAACAAAACTCGCTCTGGCAGTACTGCACGACATACAGTATAAGGATTACCAGTTGAGTACTTCCCTTAATCCTTCACCTTCCGAAGTTACGTACCTGCTGCAAAAGCTATCAAAAGGACGCCTGATAGCACTGATAGAAAATCGACCGGATAATCTGTCTGATAACCGCCCCGAATCCTACCACCTTGCCTGTGCATATCATCAAATCAACCTCCTTTCCATTCTTGAAGCATTGGGAGAAGGCGTTTACTTCAACCGCCCCAGTGACGAAAAATTCTATTCCTGCTATGGGACGACAGCCCGCAAACTGGGCATTGTCAATCAGATGACACGCCTTTATCTGATGGAAATTTCCATAGCCGAACTTCCCGTGAGCGAATGCCTTATGGAGAACTCCATACCCCATATCTAAACTGTGCAATAAATCCGAATTGCCATGAAACGACTTTATTTGCTGTTCCTGCTGCTCAGTCTGATGAGTACCGCTGCCTTTGCCCAACGCGTGGCATTGCGCACCGACCTGCTATTGTGGGGAACTACCACACCCAATGCAGGAGTGGAAACCAGCATCAGCCGTCATTTCACAATGGCACTGAACGGGGCTTATAACGCCTGGAAGTTCGGCAATGATATGAAGCTGAATCTCTGCCTGATACAACCGGAATTACGCTACTGGCCTTGCCGCAAGTTCGAGGGACACTTCCTGGGAGTGCACGGACATTACGCTTACTACAACGTAGGCCAGATCCCTTTCTTTTCGGGTATGGAAGACATTATTTACCGGGGCAACCTGTATGGCGGAGGTATCACTTACGGTTATCACTGGGTGCTGGGCGACCGCTTCTCGATAGAAGCCGTAATTGGCGGCGGATATGCCCGCATGGAATATGATAAATACCGGTGCGCGGGCTGCGGCGAGCGCATGGGACATTATAAAAGGAATTATTTCGGGCCTACACGGGCCGGTGTGTCACTCATTTATTTCATCCGATGAAAGTTATGGTAATCCTCTGTTGCATACTATGGTTCTGCACCTCCTGCACGTTCGATTTTGACGAACCGGGAGTGTGTCCCTACAATGTACGGCTGAATTACCGCTATGCCGGCAGGCCCGACGCCGGACAACTCTCCATGTATGTGGACAACATCCACCAGTTCCTTTTCGATGCGGACGGAGTGTTGAAGGACATCCGGCTACTGAAAGGCGACAGCCTGGAGTATTGGCAGGGAGAGTTAGCTCCCGGACGATATACCCTCGTGGCATGGGGAAACTGGGGATATGAAAGCGATGTAGTACCCACACCCCAACCCGGCGTGACGCAAATCCGTGAACTGGCAATGACTTCGGCCACGGGAACAGCTACAGGAACATCCACAAGCGAATATCGACCGAACACCGAAAGACTATACTATGGATATAGCACGTTTGAAATTCCCGCTACGGGAAATTCAGTGAACCGGACCATCTACCTGACCCACTGCCACGCCGTCCTCCGGATTACCGTACATTGGGAAGACGGATACTTTCCGGCGGAAGGAACAGGAGGCTATACATTCCGCCTGCGGGGCGTACCTTGCGAATACGGCTTTCCGGCAGGTTACGACATACCGCTGGCCAGTGGTGACGGAGCTTTTACATTTCCCTCCATAGGCAGCCCGGTAATATGGCATCAAGCCAAGGCAGCAATGAACTATAACGATGAACTGACGGGAGAATTAGTAACGTATCGCCTGACATCAGGATCACATCCGTTGCTGAGCATCTACCGGGGTAATGAGCGGATTATGAAGGAGATTGACTTGCAACTGTTCTTTCGCAAACTGCCCGTCAGTCTGGATGAAAACACGGAACAGGAGTTTGACCTGCTGGTAACCATCGGGCAGAAGATTGTAGTGACACAGCTCAATTCGTCGGACTGGGCGGAAGGCGGAGGACTGGGATAAAAAGGCAATTAAAAATTAATAATTAAAAATTAAAGAGGCTGGATGAAAAGGATGAAGAAAATAATAGGATGTCTGGTTGGGGTACTGCTGACTGCGGAAGCATGGGCGGGCGGAACTTTAACACTCGGTTCGCACGTCTTTACGCAGGGAGACAGTCTTCACATAGAACTGCTGCTCAATCTGAGTGATGCAAAAGCGGGGAATGCGGAGGCTTATCTGTTCACTCCCGTGCTTCGTGGCGCAGGGCGTCTGCAAGAGCTGCCCGCTGTGGTTGTGAGCGGACGTCGCCGTGCCCGTGCCGACCACAGGCGGCAGGCGCTTCAACCGTCTCCCGGCTATTTGCCTCCTTACCGTACGCTTTATGCCCGAAACCGGAAAGACAGTATTATTTATAAGGTATCCGTTGCCTATAGCCCATGGATGGAACACGCTTCATTGGTGTTGATGCGCGAACGGCGGGATTGCTGCCGGATGAAGATGCTCGGAGTAGAGCCGGTGATAACCGATCTTACCCTGACAAGCCCTTTCCATGTTCCGCAGGGACAGGTATCAATTTCGCAGGGGCAAATGGCCGTTTCACAAGGACAGGCTGTAAATCTGCCGGAGCAGACGGCAATCCCGCAGGCAGTTACAGAAAGACATGAAAATGCCACCAACCGACAGGAAACTCCAAGCAGACCGGACTGTATGCCCTGTGCCGAGTGTACAGCCATGGTGACTTACCTCATCCCCGATATGGAAACTCAGAAACACCGTTCGGAAAGCGCCACCTTATATATAGACTACCCTACCGGAGTTTATGACGTCCGCCGCGAATTCCACAACAACCGTCCCGAACTGGAGAAACTGGACAGCCTGATGCGTCCGCTCACCGAAGGAAATCTGGCAAATATTTCGAGTATCTCCATCTGCGGTTACGCCTCGCCCGACGGGATCTACAAGGACAATGAAATACTGGCTTCCAACCGCGCACACTGTTTCAAGGAGTATATGCGTGCCACGTATGCACCGGGGCACGATCTTTATAAAGTTTCTTCCGTACCCGAAGACTGGGACGGATTGGTGGAACTTCTGCAACGTCGCCCCATGAATCACGGTGACGAAGTATTGTCCCTCATTGCCCGAACCGGCATTTTTGAAGGACGCGAAAAGCAATTGATGGATATGCATGGAGGAACCGTATATCGGGAACTTCTGAAAAGCTATTTCCCGCAGTTGAGACGTATCCGTATCACGGTGGGCTATGAGGCCCGCGCTTTCAATATCGAAGAGGCGGCAAGTCTGATATATACCCATCCCCGCCTGCTATCATTGCAGGAGATGTACCGGGTAGCCGCATTTTATCGCCCCGGCACGGAGCAATATCGTGAAATTTATGAGATAGCCGCCTACCACTTTCCGGACGACGTGCTGGCCAATATTAATGCGGCTTCGGCGGTAATCATGGCAGGTGATCCGGTTAGCGCACGGCAATATCTGAGCAAGGTGGCCGATGACCCGCGTGCATGGAATGATTTCGGTGTGCTGGCCTATCTGGAAGGTGACCGGAAGAAAGCGGAAGAATGGTTTCGCAAGGCACTGGGAGTAGAACCGGAAAAGGCGAGGAAGAACCTGAAGAAAATGAAGAATGAAAAATAAAGAACGAAAAACAGAAAACATAATAGAGAATAAAAAGAACGAGGAATGGAAATAAGTAATAACCGCATAAAAGTAACAAGCATGAAAACATTCGCTAAATTCTTTCTGCACTTTTCATTGGTGATACTGTCCTGCCTGATGGCTAGTTGCACCTCCGAAGTGGAAACAATAGGCGGCACTCCCGAAACACCGGAGAACCCGCAGGCCAATGACCCTAACCGCCGTTCGGTGGTAATCTCTCTACAAAACAAGCTGATCCTTGTGAACGGTACACCCGAAAGCCGGACTATCACCCGCGACGGTATAGCTGAGGAGGACGAAAACCGCATTGAAAGTTTCGATATTTATGCTTTCGGCAGTGACAAGGAGGAAGGGCCTTACACCTTTCAGGAACGTTTCTCCTACCGTTCGGATGCCGGAACCCTGCCCGCGGGTACTTCCCCTCTCGAACTGAAAGCGGACGAGACCGCCGGGAAAATAAATGTGGTGTTCTACCCTCGCAAAGGTTTATTCACCAAGTTTTATTGCGTAGCCAATCAAACCGAAATGGATGATGCCGCAGGAAATACATACACGAATTATACCCCGTTACAGCAAAGTTCACAACCACAGTCCAGCGTACCCGGAGACATGGTAACGAGCCCCGGAACACCTACTGAAAGTGATTTCGTTAAACTGAATACCCCGCTATTAAATTCCACCGGCTTTAATGCTGATATCCTGCTTGCCCCGCTGCCCATGTCCGGTGCCAACAGTCAGCCCACCGACTTGCGCGAATACAGTATGGGAACTTACGTGCGACTGAATGTTTCACTCACTCGCGCCGTGGCACGCTTCGACATAGTAAACGATGCTACGAAGTCTCATTTTACTATCACAGATATCAGCATGGGAAACGGAAGACAAGGTGTAACACTGTTCCCCATTCGTCCGACAGGAGATGTTCCCGCCACAAACGGTCAACTGATTACATACCCTTACCGCCTTTTCGACGGACTGAACGCCAATGCAGGAACTACCACCAAAGCTTTCTATTGCTACCCATGTAAAGCCATAGATGCAGGATTTTTGATTTTGAAAGGACTGTATGCCATGAACCTGACGGATGAAAAGAAAGAGGTATCTTATCGCATCCCTTTCGAACGTGTGACCGATGGTGACGGAAGCCTAATCGAGATAAACCACAACCACCGCTATACAGTACAGATCACAGAAGCTGACCCTTTTGAACTGACAGCCAATATCCGTCTGGTGGATTGGGAAACAGGAGACTATATAGATGATTACGAGCCCGACAACGGATTGGAGACAATTGCGGTAGCTGATTTGTTGCCTGTGGGTGAAACCACTTACGACATCAGCACCAATATTGTGACACTGGCGCTCAAAGCAGGAAGTAGTTTTGCTATCTCCACAGGTTCCAATGCCGGAGTAAATGTACAACTGACTTATAACGGCAACAGCCCTGCTGACGGCTGGTTGAAACTGGAAGAAATCCCTGTCACCACAACACGGGCAGAAGCCACGCAACAAGTAAAATACAAAATCTCTTTCAATGAAAGTTACGCCGGCGACAGTTATCCTCGCGGCATCCTGCGCCTAACGGATAAAGCGGGAGGCAGTGAAGAAGTGATACTAATAGATACGACCTTTGGTACTCCTGTCGTAGAAGCCACAGGCGGAACAATGAATCCTGACGGAGTAAATAAATGGGATGCGGCGGACAATACACTCTATCTGGTACAGGTTATCGGCGCTAATACATCCACAGGCACGATAAATATCACTTCTATTGGCGGCAGCAAAGTGGAACTTCCAGCCAATTCGGGCATTACCGTTAATCCTACTTCAAGTGTAAATACTACACAAGAATATACTTTCCGGTGGGCAAGCACGGATGATGTCAATCTTACTGAAAAAGAAATCATCGTAGCCTTGAAAAATCGTTCGAACGAGACAAAAGCCGAAAATATCAAAGTGAAATTACTCCCCAATCGAATCAGTAGCTTACAAATAACAAATCCAAGCGCAGGCATCAGTCTTTCATCTATAACAGCTACCACAGCCACGCTTACTATGCCTATCATCAAGGACAACCAATTCACCCTTACGATGGATAATTACAGTAAACCTACCATAAGCAGGTGTCCGTCATGGCTGGAGAACATCACACCGGTGTCTACGCGTAACACACCGGAAAATAAAACAGTAAGTTTCACTTTCAAACTAAAGGAAGACGCAACAAGTTTTGATGATACACAAATCGTGTTCACTAATGCAACAGGAGGCATAGGAATGACAGTGAATATTGCGAGAGAATTCCAAGCACCGACGGTGACTCTTATAGGTGAACCGCTGCCCACAACGAATACTTACAGTGGAACTACGATGAAAGCCAAACGGGTAAAGAGTGGAACAACTTCTACTTATAAGATACAAGTGTATTCGCTTGGAGGAAGTGAAATCCACAGTAATAATGGAGATTTTACCTATAGTTTAGTGAGTACTACAGACAATACTACGAAAATTTACCGCGTAGGAATCCAAGGAGGAAATTATAATTCTGCCGGATCACTCACTTTTGATATTCGTAATCTCAAAGATACAAGCAAGAAAGTAACTCATACTATAGAATATGCCTCTTCGCGGCCTACACTATATAGTTGTACCCCCAATAATAGTATAAGCACTTCGATAAATGATGCAACTGCTAATTTTTATATAAATGATGTGGCTGGATTATATGGAAAGGATAAAGTACGTTTTTCTATTACTTCTCCAGGAGGATTGAAAACACCATCTTCTGCCATTGACGGCTTCAGACTAACGAATGAACATGCCTGGAGTGCTAGTGAGCCATGGGATGAATTCGAACTTTACATATCTACTACAAGTGTAAATAAGACTGGTGGCAAATATGGTGATGCAACGATAGGTACTTATACATTCGAGTCAAATGAATCTAGCTATTTTAACAATTTGGTCATCACACTTTTTAATAAGTTGCCTATTGGGGGCGGATATTGGGCATCTAAGATCAACAACATATATTGTATACGAGTAGCAACATATGTCAATTACCAATCAGCCGTTAGCAAAATAAATAGTATGGGAAATGGTTGGTTCATGCCTGGTTGGCCTATATTAAGAGATTTCTTTAAAATTGGTGATTGGGTCATAGATGGAGAGAGAACTCAATCCTACCCGGCATATTTTACCAATGTTTTCATTGAGGGCAGATTTTATAATACAGACTATACCGATATATATGAATGCGGCCTAAGGATAAGCAATATAAACACGTCATCAGGCACAGCCTTATTTAAATGGGTATTAATGGATAAATATACAGCAGAATCTGACTATTACGCAGTTGCTTTCCATTACTAAATAGCCTCGTTCAAGCGGATTCGTAATCCGCTTGCCTCTAATATTAGGATTTAGAATCCTTCGTTCTTTGACATGTTGGAATGATTTTTATAATACACAAAAGTGTCTCTATAAATAGAATATACATTTTGATAAAAACGTAAAAACCTGTTCTTCGGGATGCTGAGAATAGAAATTATGATTATCTTTGTAAAGCCTTCATCAAAACAATAAGATCATGGCCCATACTACAGAAAAGATTATAGATAAAATTAAAGAGTTGAAAGGAACTGTATTGCCATCAGGTAAACTTATTCTTTTTGGTTCGCAGGCACGTCGTGATGCTACTACCGACTCTGACTGGGATATGTTATTACTTTTAGATAAAGAAAAAATAGCTCCTTCAGATTTCGATACTTACGCTTATCCTTTTGTAGAGCTGGGGTGGAACCTTGGAGAGTATTTCAGCATGAAACTTTATACCCTATCCGAATGGATAAAACGAAAAGGTACACCATTCTTTAAAAATGTAGAAGAGGAAGGAGTTGAATTATGAAACTCAGTGAAGAAGAAAAGAAAAAGTTAATTGATGAACAAGCATATCAAATACTATCATATTATAACATCGCACACTAACGCCTAACTTTTAAGCGTTACCCTATATTTATAAAATCATTCCAACATGTCAAAGAACGAAAGCTCGTTTGACATGTTGGAATGATTTTTTTGTGAAACTCCCTTCCGGCTTTTCTCTAAGAGACTCATTCCTCATGCCATAATTATTCGATTATCAACAACGGCAAGACTCCGGTTTTACCGATAGTATTCATTATAAATATTTATAAATTATGGCAAACGAAATCAAGTATCAAATCAACGGCCAACTGGCGGACAACACCGTGACCGTGGACAACAAGGAGGATATGATCCTCGTCCCCGTATCCATCGGCAGTGCGGACGAAAACCGCATCATTGCCGAACTGAAAGCGGAGGACTCCGGTCTGCGTGAAGAAACCATCCGCCACGTCTTCGACCTGCAAAAGCGGGTCATCAAACGCATGCTGATGACCGGCATGAGTGTGAACACGGGATTGTATTACGCCTCAGTCGCTTTCCGCGGCGTCATAGAAAACTCCACCTGGAATCCGGCAAAGAACTCCATCGTGGTGAACTTCAACGTAGGCGCCGACCTGCGGGAAGCCATCAAGGCAACCACAGTGGGCATCATCGGCGAGAAAGGCAGTGCCATGTACATCGGCGGCGTGCAGGATGCCTCCACCCGTGCACAGGATGCTTCAGCCACGGCAGGACGCGCCTTCACCCTTACAGGTAGCAAGCTGAAAGTGGTGGGAACCGACCCGTCAGTGGGTATCACCCTGAAAAGCAGTTCAGGAAAGGAAACCAAAGTAGCCGAAGACCTTTGGGTGACAAACGATCCCTCGAAACTGACGTTCATCATCCCTGCCGATCTGGCGGACGGAACGTATGAACTCAAAGTAACCACACAATTCGGCAGCAACAGCAAGACCATGCTGAAAGTGCCGCGCAGCGTGATGAAAACCATCTATATAGGCAAAGCACCCGATGGAGGCGGTCTCGGTCCTGATGGAGGTCTGGAAGAGGACCCGTTAGGATAGTCCGGCGGCAGCCGTACTGCTACGTGTGGCGTAGGTGGCCACCTACGGATGGCATAGACGGCCGTCTACTACCGGCGTAGCTGACCGTCTACGCCACACGTAGCAGTACGGCCCGGGAAATGCCTCACAATAAGATTATTAACTTTCTAAAAAAAGTATAGACAAATGATGAAAACGAAAAACATGCTTTGGATGTCGGCTCTGCTGGCCCTGCTTGCAGGATGCAGCCAGGGGGAGCTTGGCACCGACGACGCTCCGGGAAAAGGAGTAGGCAAAGAGATCCGTCTCGTATTTAGTGGCGGAGGAGAGTCGCAGGAATACACCCGCGCCATCGCTTCCGAAAGTGAGAACCAGATTGACAACCTGGACATCTATGTATTTGCAGCCACCGCCGACGGCGGAGACTACCAGTATCTGGAAACGTGGAAAGCCGCCGCACAGGACGACACCGCAGCGAAAACCTTCAAACTGAGCGGTGCCGGAACCGCCCGCAAGGCCTCCATCTTCCCGACGGAGCTGAAGGGCATCCCCAACCTGAAACTGTATTGCGTAGCCAACAGCACCACACTCTACAAAGCCGACGGAGACCCAATAGACCCTCTGGTAGCGGTGAAAACCAACGCCGCCACCGGAGCCATAGAAACCGCCGGCACGAAAGCCACGGACTTTGAGAAGTACTGTACCGCCAAACTGGAGCCGACAGGCACCGCCCTGGGCACTCCATTAGTAATGACCGGAAGCGGCACAACGAAGATACTGGGCAATATCGCCACGGTGAACATCGAACTGAAACGCCGCGTGAGCCGCTTCGACATCGACAATGAATCCGCCAAGACGGGACTGATCATTGAAAGCGTCGCGCTGGGAAACGGACGCAACCAGGCTACCGTGATGCCGGGGACGCTGACCACACTGGATGATGCCGGTCGTACTGCCAGCCTCATTAAGTACCCCGTAGCCGAAGGCAGCTATCTGATGCTGCCCAAAGCCAATCAGGGAGTGACGGAGAGTGCCCTCTACACCTATCCTTTGAAAGACACGGACGAGGCGTTCCTCATCATCAAAGGCAAATACCAGAACCCGATGCAGAAAGACCCTGTGCCCGTGGAATACCATCTCGACATACAGCGTGCTCCAGATACCGGCGGAGCGACTGCATTCATAGACGTAGTGGCCAACACCCGTTACACCCTGCACATCAAGGAAGTAATGGAAGCCACCATCACCGCCTTCTTTGAAATTGTGGACTGGACCAGTGGCGGCGGAGTCATCGTTAAGCCCGACAATGCCGCGCCCGTAGTGACCGCCCTGAATGTGGAAGGAACCGATGCGGACGTCGCCACCAAAGAAATCAGTGTGACAGCCGACGGTACGGAGAAAGTCATCACACTGACCGCTACGGCCAGCGGCAAGGTACAGCCGAAGTTCAGCACCACAACGGGATGGGACATCGACTGGCTGGAGCATGACGATGCTGCCTACAAGTCGGAAGTCGTGGACGGAGTGACCACCACTACCATGACCTTCAAATATACGCTGACTGCCGCCACTCCTTATGTTCCCGTTACACTGACCCTGGCCAATGAATCGGCTTCACAGGATGAATCGGTTTATACTACGCTGACCATTGTGCCGCCCGCCACGGCACCGGTACTGGATTTTGCCACACCGGATGCGGCTACGGGTAATTTCAACTTATACGATCAGGCGAATGGTAAACTCACGATGTACAAAACGAGCAAGAGCAGCATCACACTCGGGGCAAGCTGTCCGTTCGGAACGAAATTAGTATTGAATAATCAGCTTCCCTGGCTGGAAGTTTCGAAGAGCAAATCAGGCCCTGCGCCAAGCACGACGGGTACTCCCGCCACGGATGTTTCTGTTTCGACTCCAGTGGAAGAGTACTACACGCTTATGCTGAAAGACGTGACGGCAACCAGCGATGTAAACAGCAAGTTCGAGATTATCAATCTGGGAGACGCAACTCAGACACTGGAATTGACGGTGGAATTGCTCGATCCTGCCATTACAACGATTGAACTGACGGGGACAACGGGCGGAGCCGCTTACAATAACTATAAGATTACTGATGTGCCCCGCACTGACGGAAGCACTGTTGAGGTAAAAATTACTTCTCCGCAAGGCGTGACGGCAAGCACGCTGTCGTCCTGGTTCACCATTGCCGAGACCACTGCCTTTGCAAGAACCGCTCCGACGGATGCTACCGGCAGCCAGACGTTCACCCTGACCGTGAAGGATGCCGTTACCGACTTCACAGCCGCGCCGATTGTGCTGAAAAACAATATCTCGGGCATGGAAGACGTGACAGTGCTGGTGAGTGCGGCTGCTGTAGCTCCTTAAACCGTAATATAAATCCTGCGAGCAGCCTGTATGTTAATGAACTATCCCAATTCCCCTCCTCCCAGGAGGTTGCTCTCCCCCGATAACGGGGGAGCCGGAGGGGGTGGGTGCCCAAAGGGCGGGGTGGTAGGTAAAGTAAGAAATACCGATGAATCATATAAATAAGGAATTATTTTCTCACCTACCACCCCCCCGTTGGGGTACTCCTCCTCCGCCGGAGGAGGAGAATTGAAATACTCGGTTAATTAAAACAGATACTCTTTTAATCAGGACGATATGAATAACTTGCGAAATATCAGTAAATAAGTAAGTAATAACAATAATATTAAGATTATGATTAAAAATAGAAAACAGTTTTCTGCATGGGTGATAGGCCTGCTTGCCCTGTCCCTTGCGGGCTGCAGCGAAGCGGAAGTGCTGCCGGCCACTACTCCCGGTGATGACCCGCTGGCCAATGACCCGACGCGCCGTGAAATCATTCTCGGCTTTCAGAACAAGCTGAACATAAAAACCGTCACCCGCGCCGATGCCCCCATCGCCACGACCGAAGAGAATGAAATCACTTCACTGGATATTTACGTGTTCTCTTCGGACAAGGAAGAAGGGCCATATACTTATCAGGAACGGTTCTGTTATCGTTCGGACGGTGCTACGATACCTAACGCTACGAAAATTATATTGACCGTGGAGGGTGACAACGTAGCACTCGCCACCCTGCGCCCCAAGAAAGGCCTGTTCACCAAATTCTACTGCATTGCCAATCAGCCGAAATTGCTGAAATCCGGAGCGGAATACACCAATTTCGTAGCGCTGGAACAGAGTTCACCGGGTGCGGACTATAATATTGTGACCAAAGCGGGCATTCCCACTGAAACGGATTTCCTCACCTTTACCACTCCGTTGCTGGACCCCACCGAGGATACGGACATCTTGCTGACACCCCTGCCGATGGTAGGTTCCTACAGCCCTGCACTCGACCTGCGGGATATCAGTATGGGGTCCCGTACCCGAATCAATATGACACTGTCGCGTATCGTCTCCCGTTTCGATATCATCAATGACGAGAAATTGTCACATCTCACCATCACCGGTGTATCGATGGGGCACGGCCGCAAAGGCGTTACCTTCTTTCCGGTGGTTCCCGTGGAAGATGCCGATCCGGACAAGACACTTATCACCTACCCCGACCGTGACTTTGACGGCGCCAATGCCAATAAGGGAACACAAACAGGGGCTTTCTACAGCTATCCCAGTCCGATTGCCGACAAGGGGTATCTGATTATCAAGGGAAAGTATGCGCTGAACCAGACGGATATACCGCAGGAGGTGAGTTACATGGTAGAATTTGAGCAGTCGGTAGCGGGCACGGGCGGTTACATCGAGGTAAAGCCCAACCACCGCTACACGGTGCGCATCACCGACGCCGACCCGTTCAAGCTGGATGTGAACATCACCGTTTCGGACTGGACGGATGGCGGGGACTTTGAGTATCAGCCGGAAAATGAACTGGCTATCGGGACACTGACAGGAGTGGGAGCAACCGTTATTGCGAGTAACAATACAGCCACCGTCTCCCCGGATGAGACTGAGTATTTCAGTATTCCTTTCACCAGCAATTCGGAAGCGGAATGCAGCATTGTCTATACAAGCTCCGCGGGTGGCAGTGCCGAGTGGCTGAAGACGGAAATCACGCCGGTAACCCGTGCCGGATCAGCATCGTATACTTGTAAAGTGTCAAAAGCCGATAGCTATTCTGGGAATCTTTTCCCGAAAGCCATCATCTTATTGCGCAGCAAGGCAGGGCGCGAAGAAAGCCAGATTGCAGTGAAAGCCGATGTAGGAGTGCCGGGAATTGCCGCGGCAGCAGTTACACCATCAGAACCGGATGCGGCAAATACCTACACTGCCGGAAGCGAATCACCGGATGTGATCACAGGAACACTCAACATGCAGAAACAGGCCAATGCCGGAACCACCTCGTCCATGAAACTTACTGTGACTGCCAAAGGCGGTAGCCGGATTGTTGGTTTACCTGCCTGGTTGAAAGCGGATAAGACGGAAGGACATAACACCAAAGCTATAGACTATACCTTGACGCTGGACCAAAATGCAAAGGATTTTCCCACAGGATCGTTCCCAGCAAATGCGGCGGCAACCTTTGAGATACAGAATCTGTCGGATGTGGCAAAGAAGGTGACGGTAACAGTTAATGTGACGGAAGCACCATAAATAGGAAATGAAGAAGAAATGATGAAAAAGGTCTTTGTGACATAATAAAAAAACTTCTGAAAATAAAGAATCGGGTAGGAAGGAAACGATGGGGTTTTCTTCCTACTTTGATTTGAATAGATTTCGTCTGGAAATATCAAAGGCTATAAATTAGTAAAGCCCGAAACATAGAAAAAGCGTGATTCACAGTATAGTATACTCCCACTCCAATCCTCCGGCATGTTTATGCTTAGAGCTATCATTACAACACAGACAGATTGTTGAGCAGCTTATATTGTATTTTTCGGCAGCTTCTTTAAATGTATTGAATATTTCTCCGGTGGTGATACACCTTATCTTCTTATTTCTTTGTTGCACTGTATTCTTGAATTTACAGCTTTTACAGCTGCTTCCCCGCAATAAATTTCCCGGATATGCCTGCCAGGTCTTGCCACATTCACTACATTGTACTAATATGGGTTTATTCCTACTTACATAGGTTCCTATAACTTTAATTGTAGGCAACAGCTTTGCGATTTCCTCAACAAAGTTTTCATGGGTTCTCCGTGCTTTATTGGCACATTTCGGACAGCCGGTTCTATTATATTTCGCTACAAGATGATAGGGTTGGGTAGACCATATATAGCCACATACTTTACATTTTATTCTTATAGAAGTATCAATATTGATATATTCTGCCAGAGGGATAATATTGGGCTGTAATGAATTTAATCTTTCAACAAAGTCATTATGTGTCATTTTTAAAGTACCGGCACATTTAGGACATCCCGAACCTAAACGTAAAGAAGACGGTCTCACATGCCATTCATGATTACAGACTTTACATTGTGCTTTAATTCTATTATTAGCTCCTGCAAAATCACCAATAATTTCAATCTTATCATTTATTTTAGACAGTTCTTCTCTAAATTCCTCAGTGCTCATTCGTCTTGAATCAATTTGAGCATTCTTCTTAATTTTTTCCCACTCACTTGTACCAAGGTTCGAATTTAATCCGAATTCGGAGAGAACCTTTTTGGTTATTTCAATCAGTTTATCTGTATTCCGGCGAGAAACAAGATCGCAATGTGTCACCAGGCAATTATCGAAAGGAACTGTTGCATCATCATAGTGGTCGTATATAGTTATGAGTTTGATGCCTTTATCTTTGCACAATAGATGCTTTTCCCAGTCTTTCGCTACCATATTTTTATGCCAGTGCCACGAACCGGGCTCTACAGCTACTTTTAAATCAGGCACATATATGTCTAATTCAACTCCTATCACCGTTTTTTCTCTTGACATGACTTTAGATTCGCCCAGAATATGAGCAAATGAGTGATATATAAACTGTTCTAAAAAGGAGGTGCAGGACCTGTGACAGTTAGGACAGCCACGTTGGTTCAGAACATCATGAGGTCTTATTTGATACTCATATCCGCAGGCATTACAATGAAGCGGCATAAGTGTATGATTGTTTATATACATTGCACCTTCGCTGACAACAAGATTCGGGTCGATTTTATGGAGACGCTCCAAAAATATCTCCATCGTCAAGCGCTGAGACGCTCCTTTCTGGGATCGTCCACATTCCGGACATCCCCTGCCACTAAGAACATGTGCAGGAGTGATATCACACTCATGTCCACATTTCAAGAATCTGAATTTAGTTTTTTCGAGTGCCTTCACATACCGGCCAGTTATGATAACGTCATCTCTCAGGGATTTTAAGTCTTTCACAAACTCCGCATGAGATTTCAGTTTGACTCCGGCACACCTGGGACAGCCATGTCCGTGCAATAGACTTCCTGCACGCGGCGACCATTCACAACCACATTTATCGCATTTTACAGCAATTTTAGAGTTGTAATCCTTGTATGTTCCCAAGACAGTAACTTTTAAATTCTGTGCTTTCAATTCATGACAGAAGTCTATATGAGTTTTTTTCTTTACCATACGACTAAAACCGATCAAGTTATAAGCTAAATGATACTCATCAAGCCGGTAATTATCTCAACCTGAATTTTACCATCTTTCTTGCAGCACATTTCTCAGTCAATTCTTCTATGGTCTGAGTTGCATATTGTTTTGATAGCCCTATTTCAGCTGCCAACGTAATGACGTCAGCAAGTGCAGGTTCTCCTTTTCCATTTATAGTCGTGGTGTGATAACCATTAAAACCGTTACTTGGTAAAAGGTCATAAGCCGGCGAAAGTTTCCATGCTCCGTTAGCCCATTGGAAAGATAAGTTTTTGGCATGATCATCCCTATTTGAAATCAATACATTGAACACCATCAATCGAAACATTTCTGCTACTTGCTCCATATCCTTGGTAAGATTCAGTGTAAGTTTAAGCAATATAGAGTAATCAAGGCTTGGAATCCGATAGTTAGCGTGAAGTAATCCTGCTGCACTTACCGTATGGATTTTACCTTGAGGAGCTCTGTCAAATCGTTCGACTCCAAAGTAACGATTATCAAACAAGCGAGTTTCTGCCATCCGTATTCCACAATCACGAGCGAGCAATGAATAGTTGTACTCGATCTCTCCCACATCAGCAGGATCATTTGTAGCCTTAAATTTCACAAGCCATTCACGACCATCTACTTTGGTAAATACTTTGGGACGGGCACCCCCCGATGAACCTCCATATTTATAAAGCAGGTCTACCGACCCTTTACTTTCCTTGCTCTCAAGTATCTTTGCAACTTCTTTTGCCAAGCTATCAAAATTGAGATACTCAGCATCAGTTACAACACTTTTATCCGGGTAATATTCCAACGCACCACGTCCTGTGGAGCCAATAAGAGATAACCGTTCTAAAATATTCAACTTATATGGATCTATTCCTCTTTCTTGCAAATAGCGATCAAGCAGAAGATTACCCCAACCATCAGGTAAGCTATCATCAAATACTCCGAAGTTTCCGCCAAACGGATCTCGCTTAGCCATTATCAATCCCGATTTCAACGGTAAATAGAATGGAGATATTGAGAAACCGGTCTGTATCCAATCCGCATCGTATTCAAAACCACACATACCTTCAGGCGTAAGAGCCATTCGCCCTATGCGCCTGCCAGATATAAAGACCTCTATTATTGAAATATTATCCATTTCTACTCCCCCGTTTTCGTTGTTTTAATTGCCCTGCCCTTAGTATATCATCAATACTTTGATAGGTCTTACTGTTGAAAAGAGCTTCGAATTCATCGGTCATATCCAGCGCAAAGGCAAGCATCACCAGTGAACGTAAGGACATTTCCCCTGACGATTCAAAGCGCCTATAAGAAGCCAAAGAAACTCCTGATTTTGTAGCAAGCATATTTTGCGTCCATCCCTTTTCCAGTCGCCTCAACTTTACACGTTCAGCAATACCCAGCATCAATGAATCCGGAGTTTTACTTATAAGTGATAATATATTATCATTTATTCCATTTTCCATTCAATAATTACTATTATATGAGCACTTACAAAGTTAATCAAAGTTTCTCTATTATCAAACTAATAAGATGAAAATAATCACTTTAAAGTAGTTGGAAGGCTTCTATCCACCTTATTTCATCTTCCCCAAAATCTTAGGAAACTGCCAAAAGAACAACAGCGTACAGCAAATTGCAGCCGTAGCATCGGATATAGCCTCAGCCGCATATACTCCGGTCACTCCCATATAATGCGGCAGTATCAATGCTAACGGAATCAACAGAATAGCCTTGCGGAGCAAAGCGATAAAAATGGATATCTTAGCCTGTCCCAATGCAACAAACATATTCTGACAGGCACGTTGCAAGCCGAAAATGGTCATACCACCCAGAAAGACAGGCATGGTCCAACGGACCGTTTCTATCAACTTTTCATCACTTGTAAAAGCTGATGCAACCGTTGACGGGAACAGGATCATAAGCAGCATCAGAATCAGATTAAAAGAGAACATCGTGATCAGTGCAATACGGAAACAATCCTTCACACGCTGCTTATCACCATGACCATAATTGTAACTTACAATCGGAATAAAGCCTTGCGCAAACCCCGTCAGCGGCACACTGGCAAACTGCATCGAAGTCTGTAGTATCGTCAACGCACTGACGTAAATATCTCCAAAATCTTTCAAGCTACTATTCAGCACAAAGCCCACCAAACTCTCTGTACTGGCCATAATGAACGGAGATACTCCCAGTCCCAACATCGCAACAACAATTCCCCGATTCAACTTCATATAGCGCCTCTCCAAAGGCAGAGATGCCTTCCGGGAGAATAGGAAAGGCAGTACCCATGCAGCACTGCAAGCCTGAGAAATCACCGTAGCCAAAGCAGCACCTTTCACCCCCATATCAAACCAGAAGATAAAAATAGGATCAAGAATGATATTTAATAAAGCTCCGATTAAGACAGAGTACATGGCAATGGCAGGACGCCCCTGCGCATTGATAAAGGAATTGAGTCCGGTGGAAATCTCTACAAAAACAGTTCCCAGCAAATAAATGGAAAGGTAATCGACCGCATAGCTCAATGTATGTTCCGAAGCACCTGTAAAGAGCAGAATAGGCTCCATGAAGGTATAGGCAATGAAGGAAGTAATTAAAGTAAATAGAATCAGCAAGGTAAAACCATTCCCCAATATCTTTCCGGCACGCTGGCGGTCACCTTGTCCGAGGGCTATGGCAGCCAACGGTGCACCACCACCGCCCACTATTGCTGAAAAAGAAGAAATCAATACCACGAGAGAAATTGTTACTCCTACGCCTGCCAATGCATCCGTCCCGATGCCCGGTATGTGTCCGATATAGATACGGTCGACAATGCTATAAAGCAAATTGACGAATTGTGCTGCTACTGCCGGAAGCGCCATCTTGAAAACCAGTGGCAACATACGCTCGGTTCCCAGACGTTCTTCATATTTATTGATCATCGTGACTCTTCTTTTCTAAAAACGAGTGCAAAGGTACAAGAATTTCCACTCGACCCCAAAGTAATAGGGCGGCTTTTACAGGAAACGGAAATAAAACACTTCTACTAGCATTACAGAAGAAAAGTGTCCCGGCAAAACTGTATCAAGAGCTATGAACCCTAACTATAGTTTCCTCGATTGTGAAGGTCCAGTGTAGAAAAATCAGAGTTAAATATCTGCAAGAGTTTATATTTTACTTGCCCAATTGTATCTAATTGGGTACATTTGCACAATGAAAGCAACAGATAAAAAGGACAACGACATACGCGAATTGTATTTCTCAAATGAATTCACAGAGTTTTACAATGCACTACAAGATAAAGTAAAAGCTAAGTTTGAACATACAATGGATATTATCAGAACCGAGTATGTGCTTAGCACAAAGTTCGTAAAACACTTGGAAAATACAGATTTGTATGAAATGCGAGTATCTGTTAGTACCAATGAATACAGAACTATTCTTTTTGCTGTTGATGATGATAACATCATCCTTTCAAAGAAAATACTACTTTTGAATGGTTTCCTAAAGAAATCAACAAAAGACTACAATAAACAAATTAAGATTGCAGAACGGATATTAAAAGACTTTGAGTTATGAGAAAATTAGATGAGAATAAATTAGCCAAGCTACATACAGCAGGTGAACTACTGGACAATAAATATGGAGAAGCAGGAACTGAATCTCGTACAGTTTTTCATGAGAAGTCAATAGCATGGTATTATGGTGAGATTTTACGTGATCGTCGAAAGCAACTAAAGATAACTCAACAGGAGTTAGCAGAGAAGGTTGGTACGGCAAGAAGTTATATTGCCCGTGTAGAAAAGGGAGAAACAGATATTCAGATTTCAAGTTTCTTCCGTATAGCCCGTGCCTTAGGCATCGAGTTCACACCTACGTTTTTATAATTCACTGAAAATGTAAAATGAAAGTGTGTCACAAACCCAATAGGTAAATGACACACTCTTATAATAGAAATTAGCGATTTGCCTTGCGCTTCTTCACCTCATCCACGAGTTTTGAAAAAGATTTATTCCTTTTACGCTTTTCATGTTCGGAAGTAGAGAAATGCCACGCTTCCCGTCGAAGTTTCAGATAACTTTCATAAACCTTACGGTCCAATATACCACTACTTACCGCTTCTAAAACGGCACATCCGGGTTCGTTGATGTGCTTGCAATCCTTGAAACGACACGATGCAGCATAATCTGAAATCTCCAAGACCTCTGCAAGAGAATCGGGATCGTCAATGGCCAAGCCAAATTCCCGAACGCCCGGAGTATCGATTAATACACCTGAACCGTCCATCAATACCATCTCCCGACGAGTAGAAGTATGTCTTCCTTTTCCCGTGGACAGGCTGATATCAGACGTTAGCAATGCCAATTTCTCGCAAAGCGCATTCACCAGAGAACTTTTCCCTACACCTGAAGAGCCGACAAACACAACCGTTTCACCTGCCGATATAGACTCCCGTAATTGGAGAATCGTCTGAGGTTGATGAATACTTGTAAAAAACACCGGTATCTGACGGGCAATGTGTCTGATCTGTTCTTCAACTTTCTGCTTGTCAAACCCTAAATCAGCCTTATTGAACACCAATACAGGATTAATATTCTCTTCCTGCATCTGAACCATGAAACGCTCGGCTCTACGAACATTGAAATTATCATCAAGACTTTGCACGATAAATGCCCTGTCAACATACGAGGCAATGGCCTGTTTATCGGCAACCGTTCCGTTTTTCTTGCGATATAAAGTCCGTTCACGAAGCAGCATATCCACTATAATCCCTTTATGTTCGTCGAATGGTTGAAAAAGTACCCAATCACCAGTGCAAGGGAGCTCAAAGTCTGATTTTCCATACATCATATTCCCCGTCAGTTCGCACTGAAACAGACCGTTTTCTGAAACGACCTCGTAACATGTGCGGTGTACGATGGATATACGTCCATGTGTAAGGGCATTGTATATTGACTCTTGCTTTAGTTGGCTTAACTTGTCATTCCAACCGTAATTATTCAAATGAATCATTGTTCTATCTTTTTTGCTATGAAAAATGTATAACCGTAGAATGCTTTATACTTGCTGTATAGTTCTTCTTCATCAAACTGAAGCGAACTGAATTCTTCGGCGATCTTATTTCCCGCATATTTATGAAGGAAGATTTTCTGAGCTTCAATCTTTGCAGCAAAGTAATGCTCTGTCCAGCAATTTTCCGGCAGAATAAATGTAGCGACGGGAAGATATCCTGCTTTGTGTATCTTGACCACCTGATTGGGAATCGTATCTATTTCAGGATACGCATTCACCCAGAAGTCATTGATTTCTGCAGGACGTTCGTCAGTAAACCACGAACTTTCAGAAACAGCAATATATCCTCCCGGTTTCAGATACCTACGCCACTCATTCAGTCCCCGTTCAAAACCAATATTATAGATGGCTCCTTCCGACCAGATCAGGTCTAATTCCTCATTCTGAAAAGGAAGGTTATCCATAGAACCGACAATGCCTCTCACTCTGTCCTGCAAACCCGCTTGCTTTGCATTGCGATTGAAAATATCAATAAAGTCGGGAAAAAGGTCAAGTCCGGTGATCTGCCCGAGAATGTGTCCGGCCAATACCATTGTCTGTCCTCCTGTTCCACAACCGATGTCGGCGATAAGGGATTTGTCGGTGAGGTTATCTATAAAGCTCAGCGCTTTCAGTGTTACGTCAGGACTTCCGGGTCCTTGGCGTTCCATATTGGAGAAGAAGTCACAGATTAATTTAAGTTCGAAATCGTGAATTGTTTTATTTTCGTTACTCATTTTCTTAATGTATTTTGCATACACGGAAAGCATAACAATGCCTTCATCATTGTACGCAGATTAAACTTGAATTATAATAATAGAAAACTACTCTCGAAAGGAGTTATCCGAGAGTAAACGAAGGGACAATCTGTATCAGAAACACAGATTGTTTATTAAACCAAATCCGATTTGAATGTCTTTGTCATGGCGCAAAGATAAATAATATTTTGAGAATACGAAAACTGAAGTCATCCAAGGCAGGAAAAAGTAAAAATTAAGAGGTTTGTAATGACAATATATAAAGGAAAGATTTACCTTTGCACCCCCAAAGAAAACCAGAACTAAGAAATTATTTAGTGTTTATGAATACAAAGGTCAAAGGATATATATTGGGAGCCGTTGCTGCCGCCACTTATGGTATGAATCCCCTCTTTACCCTTCCGCTATATAAGGAAGGTATGAATCCGGATTCCGTTCTTTTCTTCAGATATCTGTTTGCCATTCCCATCCTGGGGATTATGCTCAAAGCGAGAGGTAGAAGTTTCAGTCTAAAGCGGAAAGAAATATTGCCGTTAATCATACTGGGATGGTTGGTCGCCATTTCTTCTCTTACCCTGTTTCAAAGCTATAACTATATGGAAGCCGGTATTGCCTCAACAATACTGTTTGTCTATCCTATTTTGGTGGCACTGATTATGGCTGTCGCTTTCAAGGAAAAAATCACATTACAAACAGTCTTATGTATCTTTCTGGCTTTAAGTGGTATTGGGTTACTATATAAAGGAGGAGACGGTACAACGCTTAGCTTAGTTGGCGTTGGGTTAGTCATGGCATCGGCCCTCTCCTATGCTATTTATATCGTAGGGGTAAACCGACCGATATTAAAAGATGTGGCAACGCTTAAAGTTACTTTTTATGTATTGCTTTTCGGCCTATCGCTCTTTTTAGTCCGTGTAGATTTCGGGCAAAGCCTGCATGTTGTCGATAAATGGTATTTATGGGGGAACCTGATTGCATTGGCAATCTTCCCCACAGCCATATCCTTCCTCTGCACTACGCAAGCTGTGCAATATATAGGTTCTACCCCTACAGCCATCCTCGGAGCTTTGGAACCTGTAACGGCTGTATTCTTCGGAGTAACAATCTTCGGGGAAAGTCTGACACCCAGATTGTGTTGCGGAATTATATTGATTATCCTGGCTGTGACGTTTATTATAGCCGGAAGCAATATTACGACACATTTGGTACGGTTCAGGAAGTTGTTTCCACGATTGCCGATAAAGAAAAAGGGGCATTAATCCAATATGCCCCTCTCCGGTATTTCTTAGCATTTGTTTACCCCTCAATTCTTCCGACATTAAGATTAAAAGTGTAAGTTTTTTCCAGTGAATATCATGGCAATAGTTCAATGGTCTGATCAAGCAGGCCATTAACATAAGTACGCAAAATACCATTCTTATACTCCAACTTTAAACGTAACTCGGAGTATTTCTGCGGAACATACCATTTACCATTCGTTCCACGTGGCATGATTGTCCAAGTATCGGCTGTTCCGAGAATATTGGTACTGGTATATACTTTTCTTTGATAACGTACCTCTGGTTTCATAGTATTGGCATTCAGATAATACCCCAGTTTTCCAAGTTGCAACAGACAGCCACGATATTTTACCGTATCAGGCTTTAGGGTTACGGAAATTACAAAGTCTTCCTTAAGATCAAATTTAAAATCCTTAGCCTGTTCAACTGTCATCTCAATATTCTCAGTTTCAGTCTTAACAGGGAAACCTCGAAAATCGGAATGAATCGCAGTACAATACCCCAACGGATGTGTGGTACTTACAATCCAGTCATAGTAATTGCCATGCATCCATGTCAGCCGTAACGGAGTATCTTCCGAATCAGGAATAATATAGGGACGCACATTATTGTACCGGGAATTACGGGTAACAGCCTCAACGGCAACCACATCTCCCCCATCATTCAGCATATATTTCTGTATCTCATATTTCCGTCCATATTTGCCTTCTACGGGAACAGAACAATAAATCACATTTGTCTGTGTAGGATCAATAGTCATTCCGCCACTGTAGCACTTCTCGATATAAGAACTTTGATGAAAATGTCCGCCGGCATGAGCCAGAAAGTTCTTTTTCCATTCTTTTCCTGTCCAGCGGGCATAATAATAATTGTGTGAGGTTTTGTCTTCACTGATACGAACCATGGCAATAACAGGATTCCCCGGTTTGTCGATGGCTATCTGCCATACCCAGTCACGCTCTTCAGGACTATCTACCACCGTATAAGGATACTGTTCTACATACTCACTTCCTTTATTTATCTGAAACGGGCCATCGGCTATGGTCGAAAGCACATTTCCCTTCACATCTTCCAGTTGCAAAGTGTGTATATCGATATAATTGAAATATAAGAAATTTGGACTCTCCTGATCAGGATGTCCTGTAGTATAAGTGAAAAGAATCTTATCTTTTCCATTCGACGTATATTTGGCATAGGGACGCGCTCCGGTAGACTGTACCAATTGGTAAGGTCCCCCCTCCACGTCTACATTATCTTTTTTATCCGGTAGGGATAACTTGGCAATCGTAGGATGCCAGCCTATTCCGCGCCAGCAAAGATAGATGTGATCCGGATCATCAGAAAGAATAAAGGGAGAAGGATAGGTGGTGTTATTCTCAGTGATAATTTTCTTCTCTTCTCCTAAAGTTGTAATGTCACCCGGTTCCCGCGAGATGCGATAGTAAAAACAACGTTCATCCGTATGGCGCGAATAGAATATCATGACACGCTCATCAGGCAGTATCAGGAAAGTCGGGTTATCATGATCATCCGGCTGGAAGCAGGAACGGATAAGGACTTCTTTCTGCTGCTTTTTATGAAAATCATATTGCATGGCTTTTATGTTTCCATGAGTATCAATGTAGCCGATATAGGTTCGGTCTATACTGCCATCTTTACTTTTATAATGCAAGGCACGAGGATCGGCAAACCAACACCAGGCACCTTTATCCGTCACCTGATATCCTTCATTGACGATAGGCGCATCTTCGATGAAACGTACCATTTCACAAGCAGCCAATAAGAAAGCACCTACACCAAAATTGGCAGTAGAATTAGCATCCACCACTTGTCCGGGGATAGCTTTCTCACCAATAGGTTGTACATAGCCTACATGCCCATTCGGTTGCAAAGCCACTGTAGCAAGATATTCCCATGCTTTCAATACTACCGGTTCATAAGTTTCTCTATCCAATAAATCATTATTGACGCCCCACAGCAGACCATAGGTGAAGAAAGCTGTTCCACTGGTTTCCGGCCCGGGAGCATGTTGCGGATCGAGCATGCTTCGGGTCCAATAGCCTTCCGGTTGTTGACAGGCGACTACGGCTTTAGCCATTGTCCGAAAACGGTCGACATATTCTGACCGGTATTTATCATTTTGAGGCAAGTCTTTCAGCACTTTGGCCAATGCAGCCAGTACCCAGCCATCACCACGCGCCCAAAAGTCCTTTTTACCATTTACACTTTTATGTTCAGGATAGACATACTTCGCATCACGATAATACAGACCAGCCTCTGCGTCATACATAATGCTATTGGCATATTCCCAGTACTCATGCAGCTTCTCCAAATAAAGCGGATTTCCGGTCACCTTATACAGTTTAGTCATAACGGGCATCACCATATAGAGTCCATCAGCCCACCACCAATAATCGGAGCGATCGGTACTCATTTCATATTCCATAACCTCGCGGGCACGGGCTATTTTCCGTTCGTCAGGCTCCACAGTATAAAGGTCGATATATGTCTGAAAACACACCTGATAATCGCCAAACAGAACATATTCATTACTTTCACCATAGCCGGATTTCCATTTAGACTTATCTTTGCTTCTGGCTCCCATCCACTGATTATGCCCAGCCCATGCTTCAGAATAATTGTAGTAAGCGGTATCCCCTGTCAGGAAATAAGCTTCCATGTTTCCGGTATGATAGGCAGCATGATCCCAGAATGACCAACTATGTTTAGGATGCGTAGTTTGCCAGTATCTGTTCACTTTATGGATAATACCGGACACATCGGACACCTTCGGAAGTTCGGTTGCTGCACACGGAAAATATCCGGAACAAAAAATAAGAGTCAGAAAAGCAAAAAACAGTCCTTTCATTGTTATTCTATTCATACTTGATTCTATATTGATTGATACAAATGAAAACGGGGTGATCTCAAGAAAAGAACGATCACCCCGTTCCTTATAATACCTATTGAAAAAATGCGAATTTACTACTCAGAAGAGCCGAAGCCCAATCTAGTTAGACAGGTTATCTTCGTCGGCCACAGCCTCCTGCCAGTTTCCCCACATCGGCACACTGTCATCATATTTGTCATAGCCATAATTCTGGCGTAGTTTTCCCAAACGATTGGCATCGATAGCTGATTGTGGAATAGGCAAATACAGATTACGCTTGTCAATGGTATATTTATGGTTCTTCACAATCAACTCCGGATTTTTATTATAGAATTCATTGTAATGCATAATGCGTTGATACCAATAACTTCCACCATTCGGGTCTGTACCTTCCTGTTTATCATAAGTATTCACATCATACGTATTTCCCCATTCATCCGGTTTTCCGCTTAGGGCAAGGCAATAAGACACACGACTCAATTCAAGATAGCGCCATTCTTCCAGATACAATTCACGTGCACGCTCATCCATGATATCTCCAATGGTTACAGTTGTGTAAAGCTGTTTGCACTGAGCTCTCTCCCTCACTTTGTTTACATCCAGAGCAGCACCGGCAGGATCGCCATTATAAAATTTTGCTTCAGCACGCAGCAAATAAGCCTCTGCCAGACGGTAGCAATACCAGTCGGCTATGCCACTTGTAGTGGAGCTGCTAGAAGCGCCATTGAACTGTGTACTACTTTCTTTCGCCTCGGCATTCTGGTCCATTAAATAGATTTTATAGTGAGGCCATCCGAACCAATCACGGATTGTATCCTTACACCAAGACTTCTGAAGATACTGACCATAATATTTGGAAGAAGGATTATTGACCCTGACAGAATCCATCATCATCCAGTTTCCACTCTTTGTACTGCGTCTCAAATCTCCCTCATCATCTACTCCATTCACTTCCCACATACCATATTGAGAGTAATAAGTAGGGTGCAAATAACCTGTACCACGACCTATGGAGCGATTATAGTCATATTTAGAGTCATAATTCTTATCGCTACGAGCAAAACTTTTCACAGCTTGTACTCCATTAGGGTCCAATAGATTACTCTTGTCATCCCACAATGGACCCAGAGCACGCATTGTATTGAAAGCAACAAAAGAATTCGATGAACCGATACCGCGATTAGGCATACCCAGTATCACTTCTTTATTTTCGGCTATCAACTTATTTTCAGGTCGGTGCAAATCCCAGATCACATTGCGTTGAATAGGCCACGTTTCTGTATTGAAAGGAGTGACAAAGGTGCCAAAGGTATTCGTCATCAGCGAATAACCGGAGTTATCTATCACTTCATTCAGCTGCTGAATAGCCTTCTCCCACTGTCCGGTTGCCAGATAAAGTTTAGAAAGTAACATGCGGCAAGCTCCCTTATTGACCAGACCGATCTCTTTCATATCCTTTTGTTCCGGAACCCACTGTACGGCAAATTCCATATCCTCAACCATCTTCGCAAGAATGGCCTCACGGGAAGTTGTTTTATAGTCGAACTTCGGACCTTCTATAATCTTTGTCACCAATGGGACATCCTTAAACATAAAGACCAATGACAAATAACGATATGCCCGATGAAAATAAGCCCAACCAATGTATTTATTTCTGGAAGCTTCGTCCATATCCTTAATTTTGCCGATATAGCTGGTTATTGTATTAGCTGATTTTATACCTGTATAAGTTTCACCCCAGAAATACGAGAACTGATTCACTTCGCTGCCTCCGCCGCCCATTCCGTCCGAAGGAGTCAGGCGTTCGGATGGATCTGCCCAGATAGTACTCTGGTCTGTTTTTCCGGCAACAGCTAAATCGGTATGCATAAACAATGTATAGAAAGGAGTTACCAGATTGGCAGCTTGATAATAAGTCCAGTAATTGCGCAAGTGTCTATCCAGCGTAGCTACAACAGAGCGCAATCCGGCTTCAGTAGTAAAGGTTTGTTCAGGTTCGTAGAATGAAAGCGGGTCTGGTTTCAGGAAGTCTTCTGAACAAGAAGAACACAACGCACCGGCAGCAATCATACCTATCAATGCTATATTTTTTATCTTTTTCATATCCGTTATGTAATTAAAGAGTTAAAGTTAATCCAATATTAAAGGTTCTCGGAGCCAAACCACCGGTTTCAGGGTCCCAGTATTTCCAGTCTTTAGCCCAGACTGCAACATTCTTGATGCTTCCGCTAATAATCGCCTTTTCTATACTCCAGCGTGAAATGAACTTCTTGGGCAGTTTATAGGCAAGTGAAATGTTATCCAGACGAATGAATGAACGGTTATGTAATTTGCCCGGTGTAGTCACTCCCGACGGACCTTGTGCATCTAAGCGTCCATATTCATTGGTCGGATTATCTACAGTCCAATATCCCTTCTTAGCATATACATTCTGACCATTCGTCACTTTTGAGCCTGCATTATCTTTATTCAGGTAATCTGTTTCCAGACTCTTATGCCCCATCTTTGAATAGATATTAAATGAGAAAGTTAGATCCTTGAAGAAAGTAAATTCATTACGCATAGACCAATTCACTTTCGGACTGCTTTGTCCCAGGAATTGCTTGTCATCATTGTCATACACGATAGTAACACTACCGTCTGCATTTACTTTATCATTATCAGGATTGTTCCATACCTTAGGGTCACCCGGACGCTGTCCATACTTGGCAGCTTCTTCCACTTCATCTTTCTGCCAAATACCGGTTACTTTATAATCCCAGATAGCCCCAATAGGCTGTCCGATAAACCATTTATTGGAAATATCATCTCTTTCTTTAGTACCTATTACTTCACCTTGCGCATTAAGCACATTTTCATACTCATAATACAGATGCTTGATTTCATTCTTATTGAATGAAAAACCTATCGTAGTATTCCATTCCAATACATCATTTTTAATATTTGTTGTACTTAATGAGATTTCCACACCACGGTTCTGCACCTCTCCCAAGTTGGTAGTGACTGAACCAAAACCGGAAAATCCGGGTAAGGACTGATTCATAATCATCTGTGTAGTAGGCATGTGATAATACTCAAAACTACCACTGATACGGTTATTCAAGAAGCCAAAATCTAAACCAATGTTCCAAGCAGTGGTCTTTTCCCATTGCAGATGCGTATTGGCCAGACGGTTCATTGTAAAGTAACGATATTCTGTCGTATTACCACTTGCGTCTACATAACCATAAGTACCTCCGGTACCTGAGCCCAGGTCGGCAAGAGCAATGTAGGGATTAGCCAATGAACGGTTACCATTCTGTCCCCAGGAAAATCTCAGTTTACCGAAACTCATCGGTTCCCAATTGAAAAATTTCTCATTTGTGAAAGTCCATCCGAAGGCGGTTGAATAGAAAGTTGCACGCGGATTGGAAGTACCAAAAGCTGAATAACCGTCGCGGCGTATAGAGCCGGTAAACATATATCGGTCATCATACGAGTAGAACAGGCGTGCAAGCATACCGTCAGCGGTTTCATGTCCATCATCCGAACTGAAAGCGCTGGATTCTTTGTCACCTGCTTTTACATAATGGAAGCCCAAGGCATCAGTCGGCTGTAAGTTGTTGGCACTCAAATTGTCACCCCATGAACGTCGTTCTTCAGCTTCCTGTACTAGTGTCACTGTAAAATGGTGCTTCTCAAGAAAAGTTTTATCCCAAGTCAAAGTGTTGTTCAGTGACCAGTCAAAACGCTTACCATTGTTACGGCTTGCCGCCCCTGCCGTTACATCAGGATCTTTTGAAGACTGAAAAGAACGGTAATAGTACCACTGGTAACGCGGTGCTATATTGAAGGCATAAGTGATGCCGAACGGTAACGTCAATTTGGCATTCAAAATAGTATTAAGTACTGTATAACCCGACTCACGTTCCTTAAATTGTTGTCTGTAATCATAGTTGTACCCCGTATTTCCTGAAACATTTCCCATCGGAAAGCGCTCCAATTCTCCATTTTCATTCCGATAAGAAGCAAATGGGCTGTTTTCAGTGATCTGCTTGCCCCAGTCTACCGTGGTATCCCCATCGGTACGCTCTTGGAAGTTGACATTAGCGCCTACTTCAAACCAGTTGGTAACTTTTGCATTCACTTTCATGTTAGAACGGAAAGTGGTATAATCATTACCTACTGCCACTCCTTCATTATCCATATATCCCAGAGAGAAATAGTAATTCACACGATCGGTAGCGCCAGACATGCTCACGTTGTAATTCTGGTTGAGACCTGTACGAAAAGAATGATCGTACCAATCAAAAGTTTGTCCCAAGAGAAAATTGGCAAGGCTATTTCCCTGTAAACCAAGCCTAGTGGCTCCCCATACTTCTTGGTCGGAAATGTCCGAACCCGCATTGGTATATGCACGCCATTGGTCAAGGGTAATACCGTATTTATTCAGATTTTCCTGTGTGGGAGCATCATAATATCCTGCAGGGTATTTTTTCTTATCCGCCTGATACTCTTCATAAGCACCAGTTTCAGGGTTTACACCGTATGTACCTGCAACATACCAATCGCGGCGATACTTCAAATAACCTTCCCCATCATAAACATCACGGTTAGCTCCCATTGTAGAAAAGCTCCAGTTGGTACTGAAATTAATCATCGGTTTACCATTTTTTCCTTTCTTGGTAGAAACAATAATAACACCATTAGCAGCTTTTGCCCCATACACAGCAGCGGCAGAAGCATCTTTCAATACATCAATTTGCGCAATGTCATCCGGATTGAGTTCGGAAAGTTCTCCATAAAACATCATGCCATCAAGAATAATCAGCGGATCATTATGCCCACCGTCTGTATAAAGTGAACGTTGACCACGAATTTGAAGAGAACCACCACCTTTCGCAGAAGCATCCATACCCACATTCAAACCCGGTGTACCACGTAGTACATCCTGTACTGTCTTGGGTGCCTCGTTAGCAAGATTGTCCGGACGAATCTGAATGACAGAACCTGTCAAATCCTTTTTACGCATCGTACCATAACCCACTACAACCACTTCGTCCAACATCTCAGTATTCTCCTGCAATACTATATTTAAAGGTTTTCCTGAAATGGCTTTCACACTGGCCGTCTGATAACCGATAAATGAGATTTCAATAGTTGCATTAGCAGGAACACTCAATCTGAAGTTTCCATCAATATCGGTTATCACACCATTGGATGGATCTCCTTTTTCTTTCACGCTGGCTCCAATCACAGGTTCCCCCGTTGCGTCTTTCACAATACCAGTAATGGTCTGTTTCTGTTGTTGCACTGTCTGTACGACATTAACATCATCTTCGGCAAATACCGCCAAAGGATGAATACCGACGAAACCTACACAGATTAGCAAGGCTGCTATCGCCTTTCGATTTCTTTTGAATCTAAACGAATTCTTTTTCATCGTCTTTTAAAATTTATTAGATAATTAAGGTGACTAATTCAACAAGATGCATATATGTTCTTTGTTCTAAATCGTTAGCCAAAAGTAGGTGGATATAAGGAATAAGAGGATGAATCATTACCGGGAAAGGGTTATAAACGCCTTATAAGCAGGTTTCCGGTAATAATTCACCCTCCTATTACTCACTTTTTCGGAAGTTTGCTCCATATATTATTTCATTAATTCTAAAAACATATGAGAGCATACCTTATTGACAATCCATTCATGAATCCAGTTACAGAAAAACTGGAAGTCATAATACTTCCTTCGACTCTTTACGAAGATATTACAGGCTATATTACCCAATTGCTATCAAAAACAAATGCATTGTCTGCACAAATGCAGAACCAATCGAAGTATCAAAGAATTGCGCCCAATCCATCCGAGCAAGCATTCCTTAAACAAATACTTGCTGCTATCGAGAAACATATGGATAATCCGGATTTATCCATGCCACTCCTGCAAGCAGAAATCCATATATCCAGATCCATGCTCTATCGAAGAGTGAAAGCATTGACCGGATTGTCACCCAGTGAATTTATTTGTAATGTCCGCATGAAGAAAGCATGCAGCCTATTGTCGGAAAGGCAATACAATATATCAGAAGTAGCTTATAAGGTTGGCTTTAACGATCCGAGATATTTCAGCCAATGTTTCAAAAAGAAATTTGGTAAAGCCCCCTCTACCTTCAGACGGTGCGGAATAATAATATAGCGATAGCACTACCGTTATTATCCGGTAATACTATCGCTATATTTTGTTTCAGATAAAAAATCAATTCTTCATATCTTCAAAGAATCGATGAATGGCATCCTTACTGACTACCTTCAGTACAGCAGCCCCATCCCCAACAATTACCGTATCGAAAAGGAAAGACAAACTATCAAATCCCATTGGGTCTTTACTTATACATGAATAGTAATAAGCGGAAGCATCCTTGGCACTTTTATCGGCAGGTTTTCCTATGAAATTTCCTAGATAGTAATTGCCATCAAAGATGTTATTTGTGGATTTGGTAAGACGAATCTCCGATTCCTGAGGAGCAAAAAAGATATTTTCTTTAAATATAGTGTTATTAGCATATCCATCCCATGAATCAGATGTAATGATACTACGGTCTATGAACGAAGCCGTCTTAGGATTAACATGCAGGATATTATTGTTTATCAGCGTATTCTCACAAGGTCCACCGATATGAATAGTAGCAGAAAATATACCACTGCGTGTGGCACGTGGACGAATAGCATCATTAATGCTCACATTGTACTGTACTACCGTACCCTGATTGCCTACTCCACCGTCTGTCCCGGAATTACAAATTAAAACCATCCCCCCATCATTATCATGACTAAAATTATATTGAATGGTCGTATTATGGCAATTATAATCGGAATCAAAGCCTTGTGCATCCCAAGGGGCTTTATGGTCACTCACTTCATTAAACTGAAGAACACTGTTGTCGCAACTCCATGGCCAGAAACCGGCAGCAGCTTCGCTATGCGGTAGTGTTCCCGGACAATTACGCATCAAGTTATATTCTATCAGTGCTCCTTCACAGCCTATCGGAACAATACCGTCACCGGGAACTTCTTCTATCAAGTTTTTACGAACAACAGTATTGGTACTGGGATGCCAATTATTACGGCTGCTATAGGAAGACCAAATCATGCCATTCCTCTCACAACGGCGAATGATGCAATTCTCAATGGTCAATCCATCAAAGGTCGATATTACATCTTGTCCTTTATTCACAATTAAAATGCCAGAACCACCTCCTTTCTGCTTGATTAAGCTACCATTTACATCATGGATTTCCAATGCATTGAGTATGATGTTATGAGATACACCGTAATTCTCACACAGCACTTTTACACCCGTGCGGTGTGCCAGCCGTTCTGTACCAGTATTTACCACTTCAAGGTTCTGTAGTGTAAGGTAGTCCGAGTTCTGTACTAATATTGTATATAGTGAAGCGTCCGGTGTTTTGATACATGGTTTTCTACCGATACCGTAAGCATCTATAATAACCCGTTTATCAGCCTTCCCCTTCGCTGAGAGTTCCAAAATGCCGATAAAAACAGACCCTCTTCGAAATAGTAACGAATCTCCTGCACGAAGCTGAATATCTTTCAACCTCTCCAGACTTTTCCAAGCTGTTTGTTTACTCAATCCATTAGCATCGTCGTTACCTTGCAAGGCATCTACATAATAATTTTTTCCAGTCTTGGCACTGCTATCACAAACACAGAAAAAGGTGCATGCAAAGACAAGCAGCAATGTTGCCGTTTTTAGTTTAATCATAGTTTCCTTCTTTAAATTCATATTTATATTTAGAATTAATTCACGTCCTCAAAAGTAGAGGAATATAAATAAAAAGAAGGAGAACTATTACCGGAAAAGAGAGACTGATGGTTCAAAAAGGGACTTTCTCGCTAATAAATTCAATTCTCATACTTCATCATGTATTCTGTAGGAGACAGTCCGAACTTCTTCCTGAAACAAAGACTGAAATATTTAGGATCATTGAATCCCACGGCATAAGCCAGATCTGAAATACGGATTTTCTTCTTTTCATCTATCAAACGACATGCAGCTTGCAGACGAACATTATTGATAAATCCAGAAGGAGTAAGCCCCGTCAATAACTTCAACTTATCAGCCAGAGTAGTTCTCGCCATTCCCATCTCTGCCAAGAATTGTGCATGTTCAAAATTACAATCATCCAAATGTGCATTCACACAATCCACTGCTTTTTGGATAAAAGCCTCATCCATAGAAGTAAAATTCAACTCTTTAGCTTCGAACACTAATTGCTTACGAAAATCTATTCCCATACGGTTACTCTTCTTCAACAAATTGTCTATCTTGGCTAATAAAACAGACAAGCGGAGTGGTTTGCAGATATAACCGTCTGCCCCCGATTCATACCCCATTACCTGATCCTCATCAGTTATCTTGGCCGTCAACAAGATGACTGGAATATGGCAAGTTTCAAATTTCTCTTTAATCCTGCGACATAATTCTATTCCATCCATTTCAGGCATCATGATATCCGAAACAATCAGATTCACTTCTTCTTTTTCAAGCACAGCCAATGCCTCTACCCCGTTTCTTGCCTGTAAGATATGATATCTGCCCTGCAACAAACGGACCATAGACGACAAAAGATCCTCATTATCTTCTACCAGCAATAAAGAGGAACTACCCGGTTCTCTTTCAGCCATATCCGTAGCAACTGCTTCTTCTACTTCACCAATAGGCAGAACATTATAAGCTGCATACTCCATACTTTCATCAATTTCCTCTTCTTTGAATGCCTCCCGCCGCACAGGTATTTGTACCACAAATGTATTGCCTTCCTCTTTATTGCTAAAGGCATGGATAGTGCCATGATGCAATGCCACCAGATCTTTTGTCAATGAAAGGCCGATGCCGGTACCAATAGTATGGAACTTCCGATATTCACCTTCATAGAACCGTTCGAACAAATGCGCCAGTTTTTCTTCCGGAATACATTCTCCCGGATTGTTGACAGTGATTTTCAGTAATCCGGTTTCTTCATCATAAGACTGACATAGGGTTATGGCACCTCCTTCAGGAGTATATTTAGCAGCATTAGAAAGCAGGTTATATATAATCTTATCCAACTTATCTACATCGAAATATCCAGAACACTCTTCGGTCGCCTCCAAAGAAATAGATAATTTTTTCTTCTTTACCAAAGGAGCAAAAGCCAAAACGGAGTTTTTCAGGAATAAGCTGATATTACCACAAGAAACTTTCAACTTCAACTTTCCGTTTTCTACCTTTCTGAATTCAAGAATCTGCTGGATCAGTCTGATTAAGCGGGAAGTGTTGTTCTCCATAACCTGAAGAAGCCGCGAACTACTTGGTATTTCTTCCTTTAGTTCATCCACAGAGGCTGAAATTATAGATAAAGGAGTGAGTAGTTCATGTGTGATATTAGTAAAGAATTGCAGTTTGGCGTGATTGATTTCTTCTATCTTCTGGCGTTCAATTTTCCCCATTGCTATGGCTTGTCTCATACGAATGCGATTACGTACCATTCTATAGAAATAGTAGGTAATCGCCAGTATGCACAATACGTATACCGTATAAGCATACCAACTTTCATACCAGGCCGGAAGGCGGTTAAGGCTGATCTCAACCACATGGTCGCTCCACAAACCATTTCCATCTGTAGCCTTTACCTGAAACACATATTTACCTTTACTCAACTTATTATAGAAAGCTGAGTTTTTTCCTGCCGACAAGTATATCCACTCTTTATCTATTCCGGATAAGCGATATGCATATCGTATCCGCGAACTATTCTGATAGTCTAAAGATGAAAACTGTATCTCGATATTTTGTTCTTCCGGATATATATCAACAACTTTCAATGATTTACCCGGCCGTTTATTATCCAGTAGAATACTCCGTCCCATAATCCGTATATCAGTTATAAGAATATCTTTGGGTTGGGAAATATTGTCCAGACGTTGAGAAGGAGAAATAGATAATATACCAGGAATACCACCAAAGTAAAGTTGCCCGTCAGCATCTTCAAACACAGACTGGGGAAGAAAACGGTTGAAACCAATATTCTTACTGGATGCATAGAAACTTCTGTAAGCTCCATTCTTAGGATTAAATTCCTTGACCTCCCTACTGGTTGTTATCCATACATGATGAAAACGATCCACTATGATATTGCTAATCTTGTCTCCGTTTACTCCACATGCCGTATTATAATCTTCAAAAGAACCGGTTTCAGAATCAAATAACATAATACCTCCTTTATCAGTCCCCAGCCATAATTTATTATGATCTGCAGCTACACATAGAAAAGAATGAGGGGCAGAATATTCTGTCATATGCCTTTCCCTGTCAATCCTGATGAGGCCTTTATTTTTTACAATACCCCAGATAATACCATCCTCTGTTTGAGCAAAACCTTTGATAACACCTATATTATCAGAAGCAAGCTCCAACTTCTCACTTTCTATCTGGTAGATAAACAAATGATTACCTGCTGCAATCCAAAGGTTACCGTCATTATCTTCAAATAAATAATTGATAACATCATAGGTCTTTGATACCGAAAACAAATTCACCCTACGTTCTATTTCTATCTCCATATTATTCTGGCTCAAGCCATATAATTCACAGCTACTTTGCGGTACTATCCATACCAGCCCTTGTTTTTTTGATTTCAGCAAATAAGAAAGTACCAGAAATGGACTGTCACTGACTGCTTTCGAACTGGTATAACATTCGATTTTATCTTTCTCCGGTTGATAAATACAAAGTCCGAGACGCCTTTGGAAAACCCAAAATATTCCTTTCTCATCCTTACACAGATTTTCAAAAATTGGTGTCCACTTTATTTGTTTTTCCAATGGGGCGATATTGTATTCATGCAAATTATCCTCATCAAAATAGATGATAAAGTTGTGATTATCCAGAGAAGTCACCCAAAGATTGCCATCCCTATCTTTAATAATACGCTTTAATGCTTTGTTGTATTGCGGCAAAAACGTTGAGGTATCTACCTGCTTCAACAGTCCACCCGTTGTGACCTGATAGGCAAACAAGTCACTCCATGATATTGTCCAAATATAGTTGTTCACATCATCTTGCACAAGATGTAAAGCCGTCTTGGCTATTTGCCCGGCAGAATTCATAGGTAATGGTTGAGGAACATATTGCAATTCCTTAACAGAATTCAAGGGATCCAAACGAATAATCCCCTGTTGCCAGGAAGCCAGCCAATAATAGTCTTTCTCTCTATCTTGTATAAGATCACTTATCCTATCAGTATAAGGGAAGAATAGTTCAAATTCATCCTTTTGCTTATTCCATTTATGTAATCCTTTACCAGATATAGAGAGCAACAGTTGATGTTTTCTATCTTCATACAGTACATACTCCTCTCCCGGACCGGTAGAACATTGCAATGGGTACATTTTCTGAATCTCTCCTTCTGGCGAAAGTCGGAACATTCTTCTATAGACATTTATCCATATAGAGTGATCTGAGGTCACTATGATTCCCTCTATATTGATATCCTTAAGCTCTGCGATATCCGCAGATGCAATAGTGTAAGTTTGTTTATTTAAGATATATAACCCCTTATCAGTTCCAATCCAGATATTGTGTGTGATACTGTCTTCTCCCAGACAAGTGATCACATTACTTGGCATCATATCCGGATCTTTAAAGTCAGACCTGAATGTATGGATATTATAACCATCATCACGACATAATCCTTCCGCTGTACCATACCATATATACCCTTCAGAATCCTGAAAAATGGTATTGATGACATTCGTGGACAATTTATCTATATGGGGAATATCCTTAATCTGTATATTCCGGGCATTCATATAAAGAGATAGCCCAAGAAAACCAAAGAATGTTACCATTCTTACAACATATGAGAAAAAAGGTGCTTTTCTTAACATAATACAAGATTTTTATGCTGCAAATATATAAATTATGCAAGCATAAAAGTACATTTGGAAGAAAAACGTCTATTCTTCAAAAAGCCATCGCCTCTTTCACTAAGCACATTTCATGATAGGAAGTCAGTTTTTCCAATAATAAAAATCTCTGGATTATGAAATAGATACCCTATTCATTCCGGGTATTCCCGAAAGCCTCACGGATATGGTCGATGCCAAAACACTATCATGGATTAAGAGACAATCTACATTAGCACTGATTGAATTACTCCATCAGATTACAGACAACGTTTCAGAACCGTATAGCAAAATGTCGTTTTTTTACAAGCGTATGCAAAATCCAAACGCTATTTTTGCAAACCCAATGAAGCAGTATGAATATACAGGAAAAGAAGTTGGTCACTCATATTCTTAATTTCGTCATAAGGAATCTGTAGGTTGGTCTACAAACTTTTTACGGAAAGATTATTCGGCTTATCTTTGCATCAAACGAAGTGCTTCCAGAAAGACTAAACAGACTAAATAACATAAGTGGTATTAAATAAGTTATCGCAATGACAGACAATATTTTAATCTTCCGGACTTCTATAGAAAAGAGGCGGGAAATAAAGAAAATAGAAAAGTTATTCACCCAATATCCACAGATCCACGTATGGAACGTAGACTTTGAAGATTGGGAGAAGATACTGAGAATTGAATGTCAAGGGATAACCCCGACTGATATCTCGGACGCACTGAATACAATCGATATCTGCGCAACAGAGTTAGAATAAAGTAGAAGTTATTCCAAGAGCTGCTACCGAAGCACACTAAACAAACGAGTTACTATTTATCTCGAACTTACCGACAGGCCCCTGAAAGGAGTTCAAACAGTTGCTTCCGTTTTACCGGCTTAGGCAAGAAAGCATTACATCCGGCATCCATAGCACTGGCACGGTCAGTATCGAAAGCATTCGCTGTAAGTGCTACAATCGGGATGTCACTATTGAACTCCCGAATCTTCCGAGTAGCTACCAAACCGTCCATGACAGGCATTTTCAAATCCATAAGCACGAAATCAAACTTCCCATTGCGAATCTCCTCAACAGCCTCTACACCATTGGTCACCCGTAACAAGTCGTAATCCTTAAGAATACTCCGCACTAACAAGAAATTGCTGTCGTTATCTTCAGCCACCAGAATTCTGAGTTTCCTGTCACTGTCTTCGCTAAACACCGGACGACGGTTTGGAAGAGTTGTTTCCGGGAAACCTACGTCTCCATGCTGAAAAATCTCACACGGAACCCATGCCCAAAAGGTCGATCCAATCCCCTGTTCAGAAGTGAATCCGATCTCTCCACCCGCAGCTTCAACAATTGCCCGGGAGATTGCCAATCCAAGTCCTGTACCTTGAACAAATTCATTCAACTTCTGGAAACGACCGAAAACCCGATCCTGTAGTTCTTTAGGGATACCCGTCCCCGTATCCTCCACATAAAACCGAATTCCGTCTTTTTCAACCGAGTATCCCATTCTGATATATCCCGATCTGGTATATTTTACCGCATTAGTCAGGAAGTTCATCCATACCTGCTTAAGCCGGTTACTGTCGAGGAAAATCCAACATTCCGGACAAGGATTATCTTGGACCAACTCCACGTCAGCGTTCGGAATCTTCGACCGCATCATCACATAGAGTTCATTGCACAGTTGTGTCAGGTTAAACCGTTCACGTTTCCGATCAATAATTCCCGACTCAATCTTCGAAAGATCCAGAATGTCATTGATAAGTCGCAACAACAAATCATTGTTGGACTCGATGATATGCCAATACTCCTTCTTTTCATCCGGGTCGTCACTGTCGACCAGCAATTCGGAGAACCCTACAATGGCATTCAGTGGCGTACGTATTTCATGACTCATATTGGCCAGAAATGCCGACTTCAACCGGTCGGAGAGCTCGGCCTTATCTTTCATCTCTTTCAGTTCCTGAGCCATTTTTTCCCACTTCGTATTGTTGAAAGCGATACCGGTATAGCGAATGACGTTTCCCTTCTTGTCACGTTCAGACGGAAGCCCGGTAACAATCAGTGTCTGCCAATCCTGATCCCATTTGGTACGGGAACGATACTGAAGCGAGAACTCCTTATACTGCCCGGCAGACATGCCGACCATATTTTCACGAACACGTTCCGTATCCTCAGGATGGGCAGCTTTCAAATAATCCTCAGGCATAATTGCTTTTTCGGGATTAAAATCATTCACCGGATCATTGAATGACCGATATTGCCGGGTCTTCACATCGTAATCCCAATAGGACATACCCACAGTTTTGAAAGTCAGTTCCATCTTGTAGTTCCGTTCTTTAAGCTCCTCGTTCAATTGATGGAGTTTGGAAATATTCTGTCTAAAGCCGGTATAACGGATAACATCTCCGCTCGCTCCAAATTCGAAAGGAACGCCCGTAATATTGCAATATTGCCATGTATTATCATACCTGGTCTGAATACGGCAGGTGAGATTTATATTCATATTCCGCCCCAACAGCATAGATTGCAGCGCATCATTGACCAAAGACCTGTCTTCGGGATGAATCACATTCAAGTACTCTTCCAAAGATACCAACTTGTCAGAAGCATAATCGTTTACCGGATCATTGTAAGCTTCGAATGTTTGCATCTGCACATTAAAATCCCAGTGAACTATATCGTTGACCTTCATGGCCAGTTCACGCTTAACTAAAAGATCTTGTGTCTTTTTTGCCATCCGGAGCTTTTCAGTTACATCCAGCAAGGTACCTACAATCTGCAATTTACCAAAATGCTCGGTCGAAAGCCGCATACGGCTCTCATAATGCCGGAATTCTCCTTCCTGTTCATTGAAAACACGTACTGTGAGCTGCCCCTGCAGGACTTCTTTGTTTATCAGCCGGGAAAATAGTTCCCTTAACGGAACGCAGTCCTGCGGATGAAGCATCGGTAACAATTGCTCCAAGGACATACCACTTTTGAAAACAGAGTTTCCATGCAAGATCCCGAACTCCATTTTGTACACGTCGTATACCCATGAGGACATATTCGCAGCCTCCATCGCCATCTCCAGGTTTTTCTTACTTTCTTCAGTCCGATACTCCGCCTCTTTGGTAGAAGTCACATCATTGGTGAGCAATATATGACCTACGATAGTCCCCTGCTTATTGATTATCGGAACAATCTTGACCTCGTAGATAATGGTATCTTTATTGGAAGTATGGAAATACTCTTTATTCATCCGGTCGAAATCATATTCAAATTCAAGTACAATGTCGTCTCCGGATTGAATTCTCGCTAAAAGCGCCTCGTCCACATAAGGACTTTCAAACAGATTGACTTTGTTGATTACCGCATCGAGCTTAACACCATACATAAGCCGTGCCCGTTCGTTTAAGCAACGGAGTATACCTGACGCATCGTAAATTTCCACACCCATCGGCAGACGGGCGAACACGCTATCTGTCAAGAAAATCTGCTCATCTAACAATGCCAGCATCTCTTTTTCAAAAGATGTACTATCTCCATTGCAAGTTTGTGTTTCCAGTCGTTCCATTTATCAGTTTTTGTAGTTAGCGAATAATGTGAATTGTACGCCGGTATTCTGTCGGAGACATACCCGTATGCCGGCGAAAAAAGCGACTTAGCGACGATTGGTTTGAAAACCCCGTCTGCCGCACAATGTCTTTTATATCAAGATTAGCGTCTCGAAGCAGTGCCTTCACCTCCAGTACAACATGATCTGCAAGTAACTCGCGGGCCGACTGACCATTTACCTCCTGAATAACTCGGGTCAGATATTGAGGAGTTATGCACAGCTTGTCCGCATAAAATGCCATTTCTTTATGTTGCTTATAGTGTTCATAGACCAGCATTGCAAACCGGAAAGCAATATTCTCCTTATTAGAGTTCAAGGGGATAGAAACTCCCTCCCGGCTTACGGTCTTGCGGAAATGAACGTAGAAATCCCAATAAAAGATACGCAACAAGTGCAATATGGTTTCCCGCCGGAAAGCGGGATCGTCAGAACTGTTCCGAAAATCAATTGCACGACAGAAGCCAAGAAATCTCTGAACTTCACCCCGAGTCAACCGAACCTGGAAATTCTTCCGCATATAAAAGAAAAAATCAGGAGTAATCTTCCCCAGGCTACTCATGGTATCCAAGAACATCGTTTTATCTATTTTGAAAAAAGTCATAGAGAAATCGGGACTTACCTCACGGATTAATACTGACTGTAACGGCAAAACTGTCACCAGGTCGTTTTTAGATATCTGGCGGCTGACTGAAAAAACCTCTATTACAGCCGTTCCACCTGTGCAAACTCCACCAAACCCTTCTGCCAAATACGCTTCATGTTCATCTACAGGAAGGGCAGAGAGATCGGTATATATATAAAAATTGCCATCCATCTGAAATGTCGTGGTTAAAATGAATAACAAAGATACTAATTTATACCCAAGCAAATTTCAGGATGCAAGATATAGAACGCGAATAGCAAATTTCGGTGCCAACAAAAAGAATAGCAACGATGCAAAGAAGTAATCGCCACAATGCAAGAAACTAATTCTCAGAATGCACATTTTTATTCTTACAACAGTTGTTGTAAGATAGAATTATATTTATTGTAAGAAAGTAACACAGTTGTTGTAAGATTCAATAACAGTTATAGTATGAATAGTTTTATGCATCTTCGAGAATAGATTCTTGCATTCCGGGAGTTAGTTTATCGCATGTTGAGGATTGGTTTATCACACCAAAGAAATTACGGGAATAATCACTCATTTTCATCATTTCGTCATAAGAAACAGTATGGTTCGTCTACAAACTCTCTAAGGAAGAATTATTAAACTTACCTTTGTAACCGAAATCAAGATGATAGAAATATAAAGATTAGTAACAAAGAAAACCAAAATGATGAAGAAGATTTTAGTTTTAATACTATGTGTATTAGTTTATAGCGCATTGTTTGCTCAATCCAATGAAGACAAGAAAACCGTATTTCAATTGAGCTTTGTCCCACCCCTGAGTACCAATGGAGCCTATTCGCATCAGTATACGAATACTGTTTCACTCAACTTACTTGTAGGTATTTCCAGAAACGAGGAGGCATTTACCTGGGGAGGTATCTCAAACATTATTCTGAATGATGCCAAAGGTTTCCAAATGGCAGGACTTTCAAACTATATAGGAAATGACGGACAGGGAGTGCAGTCTGCAGGACTGGCTAATATAAATAAGAATAAGTTCAGTGGTTTCCAGATGGCAGGATTGGCAAATACAGCTTCTGCAATGACCGGGTTCCAATTCGCCGGATTAGTCAATATTGCAAAAGAAGTAAACGGTTTGCAGGTTGCCGGATTAGTCAACATTGCAAAAGAGGTCAATGGCGTACAATTTGCCGGACTGGTCAATATAGCGGATAAGAGTGACTGCCCCATCGGATTAATCAACATCATTAAAAATGGTGAGATGGGGGTTGCCGTCACTTATGATGCACTGGGAAGTACAGTAGCCACATTCCGTTCGGGAGGCAGATACACTTATGGCATTATAGGCGTTGGATATAACCATAAAACTGAGAATAACTCATTGGTGGCTGAAGGTGGATTCGGTGCTCATATTCCTGTTACCTCCTGGTTCAGGATTAACAATGAACTTAAAGCCTCAACCATCGGAAACGATTCGGATGAACCTGTTTTGAATACTGGATACTCACTCATTCCGTCCTTCAGAATCGGGAAGCACATTGAGCTATTCGGAGGGGTAGGCATAAACTACATGATGACCAAAGATATAAGCAACAGCAAAATATTCCCGAACCATTCCTTATGGAAAAAGACTGGGTCTACCAAACTGCAACAACTGTATATCGGATACCAGTTTGGTGTACAATATATATTCTGATAGTTCAATTCAATACTCTTTATACTCAATATCCCCTGAATCTACATTTTGACTGTAGATTTAGGGGATTTACAAAAAAAGGACTATATTTGCCCCGAATTCTAAAAGCAACTATTTTGGGCACAATTCTTAAATTTGTTATTGCTTAATAATTAGCCTCACAAACCACAGGCTAATTTCTTTCGTTTGAATAATTCTTATTCAGACAGGTTTTTCATTTTATCATTTTTAGTATTAACTACATTGTCTCTGCAAGGCAATTGTAATTTGCTATTCAGACTTTTAGCAGGTTTTGCAGCAACCGTCTGAAAGTTATGGATGCGCTGAATGCGAATGGAGAATTTCGTAAAGAACATTAAGCAAGACATAGAAGTAGAAATCCAAAGAATTGAGCAACAAGATATTGATATCCTTGATAAGATAAAGCAAATAGTCGGCTTCATACAGACTTCACTCGCCCGACTAAAAGCAACCATTGCGGACTATCAGTTTATTAATCCCGAGGAGGAGATTCTTTTCTTTAAAGTCCGGAAACCGCAAATATCCGGTCTACTGATATTTTATATCCGTCTGTATCAGATTGAAAGGAATCGGATCGGGAAATCACCGTCAGCTCAATATAAATACCTGAAGGAGGAATATGAAAGTCTGAAGAATATCTCTTCGGACAAGAATTTCTATAACTATTATCAAGCCGGTAAAACAGACTCAGATCATCTGTATTTCATGAGAAAGCATTATGATATCCTTTCAGATGTTCACTGCCACTCGTTGGACAGAGATACTTCTTTTTCCACTTTGCATGATTCCAGCGTAGCAGAGATCTTAGCAAATAAGAAATTCACTCATTATCTCTCCACGGAGATTGATGCGTTATCGGAGAAACTACACCTAAAGTTCACCTCTATCATAGAAAGCAAACTATTGCAATGGACGGAAAGTAAGGTTTCATTGGTAGAATTCATTTATGCACTATATGCCGGAAAATGCTTTAATAATGGTAACACGAACCTGAAAGAAATCGCTTTCTGCTGCGAAACTCTTTTTGATATTGAGATTGGTGATTTCTACCGGATATTTCTTGAAATCAGGAACAGGAAGAAAAGCAGGACACAATTTCTGGATAAACTGAAAGAGAAAATAACCCAAATGATGGACGAACTTGACAGGTAAACAAAGAATATTTCATAGCGTCTTGTGACATCTTGTGAATTATGTAAATGGCTAATATCCAACTTTGCCGGAAAATTACTTAACCCGCAAAGAAAGATAATAGTTTATTTATGGAGACAACAATTACATGGGAAGTAAAGGTGAAGAATACCCCTTTATTAATTAAGAAATGCAGTCACTGCGATAGTGACCGATTTTATTGTAGCGACAAGTTCAGGATGAATGCTCAAAAGAAGAACATAGATGTATGGTTGATTTACAGATGCGTGAAGTGTGACAACACTTGCAACCTCACTTTGTTATCACGCAGTAAACCGGATTTGATTGACAAGACATTATTCCATAGTTTTTCAATGAATGATAAGGACACAGCCTGGAAGTATGCTTTTTCTACTGAAATGGAGAGAAAGAATAACCTGAGGCTGGATTATGGTAGTGTAGAATACGAAGTTATTCCTAATACCTCATTGGAAGATTTGCTGAATCTATCCAATGAGGTTATCAAAATCCACATCAAGTGCGAGCTTGAGTTTGATCTCAAATTATCATCATTAATCAGAAGGCGCTTCTCACTCTCTGCCAATCAGGTGAAACGTATGTTCGAAGATGGTATCATTACGATTTCAAGCAATAAACCACCTCAGAAGCATAAAGTGAAAGATGGAGATATGATTCTGATACAAAGAGAGGGATTAAGTAAGTCTATCAACCGTTCCATTCATGATATAAGGTAAGGACTGACGTATCTTCTCAACAGGCCAGTTCCACCATTGTATCTGTTGCAGCTTGGCGATTGTCTCTGCCTCAAATCGCATCCGTATTTTCTTGGCAGGTGTTCCTCCTACTATGGTGTAGGGAGGAACATCTTTAGTTACTACTGCCCGGGCTGCGATGACAGATCCATCTCCTATATGCACGCCTGCCATAATAACAGCTTCATAGCCTATCCAGACATCATTGCCTATAATGATATCACCTTTATTAGCCCATGCTGAGGCTACATTTTTCTTATCCAATCCCCATTCTTCAAAGAACAAGGGGAATGTGTAGTTGGACAAGGATTTCAATGTATGGTTGGCACTGTTAAAAAGAAACTTTGCCCCACAGGCAATAGAACAGAATTTGCCGATTATCAGGCGGTCTTGGTTGATAGGATAATGATAGAGGACATTATTCTTCTCAAATTGAGCCGGATCATTTACAAAGTCATTGTATATGGTATAATCACCAACTATGATATTCGGATTGTTGATAATGGTATTCAAATAGATAGTCTGATAATCATTGGTACGCGGATATGTTTTCGTATTCATTGTAATTACTTCTTTTTGTATGTTTAGTATTTTAATATCTTGTGACGGAAACGGTCACAATCAAGTTGGGCAACAGACTTAGCTGTTGCCCTATTATACTAAACGAAGCTATTTACAAAGTTGCCATTTCATGATGATTAAAGACTATGGTTCATATCACATAGCAAAGATAGTAATTATTTCACTTCAAATTTTCCTTGTAACTTTATATCTTGTGAAGAACTTCCCACCATTACAGCAAACGTACCCGGTTCTACTACGAAATGATTATCCTTATTCCATAATCCCAACTCTTGCGGGGTAAGCACGAAATCAATCACTTTTTCTTCGCCCGGTTCCAGATGGATACGTTCGAAGCCACGCAATACTTTTACATATGTAGTCACAGAACTCATCTCGTCATGCAGATAAAGCTGAACGACTTCATCTCCGGCTACTTTTCCTGTATTCTTCACTTTACAACTCAACTTCACACTACCTTGTACACCAATGACCGGATTCTCTATCTTTAAATCACTATAAGCAAAAGTAGTATAACTCAAACCATATCCGAAGGGATAAAGCGTACCGGTAACACGTACAAAACCTTTTGAATCGGAACCCGGTTTAAAAGGAAAAGCAAAAGGTATCTGCCCTACCGAACGGGGAAAGGTTACCGCCAATTTACCACCCGGATTATAATCACCGAAAAGTACTTGTGCCACAGCATCTCCCATAAATTCTCCCGGGAACCAAGCATGTACAATACCCGGAATATAACGCTCAGCCCAGTTGATGGTGGCGGCACGTCCGTCTACCAGTAACAAGATCACAGGTTTGCCCGTTGCGTATACAGCTTGCAATAGTTTTTCCTGTCGTCCGCACAAATCCAGATTGGTACGGGAATATTCCTCACGCACTGTCTTCTCATTTCCTCCCAGTACCATGATGGCTACGTCCGATTCCTTTGCCAAGGCTACAGCCTCATCCATCATAGCCTGTTCTTCCTGATCCAATGGCACTTCGTAAAGCTCACTCTCCGGAAAATATTTATCAATAATGTCTGTTCCTTTTGCATAGCGAACCTCTGCATCAGGCAAATACTCTTTTATTCCCTGATATACCGTCTTTATCGGAGCATTAGCCGGACCATAGCGACAAATCAGGTTCTGCACTTCATTCGCATTAGGACCAATCACTGCTACTTTCTTCAAATCTTTGGAGAGTGGCAGGATATTATTCTCATTCTTCAATAAAACGATAGATTCTAAAGCCGCTCTCATGGATACTGCCTGATGTTCCTTGCTATGCACCACCTTTTCAGGATGTTTGGCATCTCCCTTATAAGGATTATCAAACAACCCCATCCCAAACTTTACCCGCAACACATCTGCTACACGACTATCAATCGTCTGCATGGAAACCTTTCCTTCACTAATAGCCTGCCGAAGCGGACGAATGAAGTTCTCGGGCAAAGTAAAGTTAGTACGCACATTCAGTCCCGCATTTACTACCTGGGCAGCTCCATCTACAGCATCGGCAGCCACCTGATGCTTGGAATAAAGAAATTCTACCGCTTCACTGTCAGACACTACATAGCCTTTAAAGCCCCATTCGTGGCGAAGTATTTCAGTAAGGAAATGATAGCTTCCGGTAATCGGTTCACCATCATAGTCATTATACGAACTCATGACTCCCAATGCTCCGGCTTCACAGAAAGCCTTGCGGAAAGGTTCGATATAAAGAGTCCGCATCTCGCGCGGTGCTACGTGTGGATCGGTACGGGTACCGGCATCACGCCCACCAACAGGGATACTATATACTGCAAAGTGTTTGGGAGTGGCAACCAGCCCTTCTTGCTGAAGTCCTTTAATCATCCGTTTTCCAAGCTCTCCCACCAGAAAAGGATCTTCTCCATAACATTCTACTACACGTCCCCAACGCGGATCTTGTGCAATATCCAGAATAGGAGAATAAATATTAGTATAACCTAATGCTTTTGCTTCTTCAGCGGTGACCTGAGCTATTTCACTGATCAGTTCCTTATTCCAAGTAGCCCCCTGTCCGCATTGGGCAGGGAACATGGTGGCCCGGTCATGGCAAAGTCCGCGAATTCCTTCATTGGTAAAATCAACAGGTATTCCCAGACGGGTCTGCTCCACAAACCATCGCTGAATGGTCTGCCGATTTTCTACACTATTTACATAAGGATATGATAAAGAAGAACCGAAACGTCCCAAGCCATTGGCCTGTTCATCTATATTGGCTATACCGTCCTTCCAGATTTCATCTTTCCACTTCTCAGTAGGAAGAGAATCTTTCAGTACACGGCCGGACCCGTACAAGGTAGCCATCTGGCAAGTTTTCTCCTCCAAGGTCATCTGCGACAGCAGGTCTTGTACTCTTGCCTCTATCGGTTCCGAAGGATCTTCGTAGATATCCTTCACACCGTTCTTGTTAAAATCAATCCAGCCTTTCTTATATATACCGGGATTATTACCCGCATACACACCCGCACAAAGCGATACAGCAATACATAAAGCGATTCTTCTTTTCATAGCATCTTTTTAGTTTTCCATTTCAAATATTAGTTCTCCACCCTTCATCAAGTCGAAATGAGAGAATCTCGGTTCCGCCAAATCCTCACCATTCAACTTCATGGAGCGAATATACTTATTTTCCACACTATTATTCTTCGCTTGGATTACAAAATCTTTCCCATTACTCAAATGAATAGTCACTTTATCGAATATCGGACGGCCAATTTCATAAACCGGACGGCCCGGACAGAACGAATAGAATCCCATAGCACTCAATGCATACCAAGCAGACATTTGTCCAACATCCTCGTTTCCGGAAAGCCCGTTAGGATCATTATGGTAGAGTGTATGAAGAATATGGTCTACTAAAGCCTGTGTCTTGCGAGGTGCACCGGCATAATTATAAAGGTATGGAATATGATGACTTGGCTCATTGCCATGTGCATACTGGCCAATCATTCCGGTAACATCGGCAGCGGCGTTCGGATCACCCGTCAGTTCGGAACTTGTAGTAAACAGCGTATCCAGATGGGCCTCGAAAGATTTCCGGCCTCCAACCAGTTCCATCAGTCCTTCTACGTCCTGCGGCACAAACCATGCCCATTGCCATGCATTTCCCTCTACGTAATTACTGGGACGTTGCACGGATGCCGGATCAAAAGGAGTAATCCAACTGCCATCGCTCAGACGTCCCCGCATCAGTTTAGTTTCCGGATCAAAGTAGTTCCGATAGTTCCTGGAAAGCTCCATATATTTATCATAAAGGTCTTTACGATTATGCTCCTTCATCATCTGGGCTATCAGCCAGTCATTATAAGCAAATTCCAGCCCTTGTGAAACAGAACCACCTACCTTATCGCAAGGAATATATCCCAGTTCATTCTTATATTTAATGGATACAGGCATCAGTTTCCCATTCAGAATCTGGCGATCCATCATCGGCGTAACACCCGTAGTATCATATACCGATGAACGTATACACGCTTCCAGTGCCTTCTTTACATCAAAATCGCATTGTTTCTTCATCATAGCATCGGCTATGACAGAAACGGCGTGGTAACCGATCATAGTACCGGTTTCATTAGAAGCCAGTTCCCATTTAGGCAAGATGCCACCTTCATCATACTTACGAAGCAGCGAACGAATGAAAGCCTGATTCTGCTCCGGTGTAACAATAGTGTAGAGAGGATGAGCTGCACGGAAAGTATCCCAGAGAGAGAACACCGTATAATTTGTATAAGAAGCATCCTGTTTAATCTCATGTCCCATTGTACGGTAACGTCCGTCTACATCGGATGCCAGGCTCGGCTGGATAAATGCGTGATACAGTGAAGTATAAAATACAGTACGGCTATCGTTGTCCGAAGTTTCGATATCAATCTTTCCAAGGGCTTCATTCCAGGTAGTATTCGCCTGTTTCATGACACCTTCAAAGTCCCAATTGGGGATTTCGGCCTCTACATTCAATCGGGCACCCTCTTCATCCACACTTGAGATACCTACCTTTGCCAATACACGTCCGTCAGCAGGGAGATTTCTAAAACTCATCACTGCCTTAGCGGTATTGACTGTTACAGATGTACTATCCGACTGATACTCAGTACCCGAATACAATTTATAATCAAACGGACTGGAAAACACTGCATAGAAATATACATAGTGACGCTTAGCCCAACCAACAGTATATTTCATTCCTGCTATGGTAGAATCATTCACCACACGAATCTGAGTAACAGGATGCTGATGACCATGAATGGTAGGTTCCATATCCACAATCAGACGGGCATCACTTGCCTTAGGGTAAGTATACCGATGCAGGCCTGCACGCAAAGTAGCGGTCAGTTCCACATTGATAGAATCATCCTGCAACAGTACTTGATAATAGCCCGGCCGGGCACTCTCTTGTTCATGCGAGAAACGAGAACGATAGCCTTCATCCGGGTTTTCTGCTGTCCCGGCAATCAAAGGTTTCTCGCCGACTACGGGCATAAAGAGTATATCGCCATAATCTCCAATACCCGTTCCACTAAGATGGGTATGGGTAAAGCCCATGATGGAAGTATCGTCGTAATAATAGCCGGAACAGGCATCCCAGCCAAAGAGACGGGTATCCGGACTCAACTGTACCATTCCATGGGGTAAAGTTGCACCAGGGAAGGTGTGGCCATGTCCACCAGTCCCTATAAATACATTCACGCTATCGGTATACTCCTTGGGGAGGTCCTGTTCTGCACAGGAAAACAATCCGATTCCTGAGGCCAACAACAGCATGCAGAGTTTATTCTTCATAAAATTATATGTTTATGTTTTTGTTATAAAAGCAAATATTTATATGTTAACAATCAGTCGTTACTTGATACGTGTAAGATTCCAATTAGCTTCAACCTTCATAGCCTTCCCTTTCATACGGATAATCAGTGGATAACAAGGCTTTACTGCTACATCTCCCGCACCTGGTCCATCTTTAACGGTTGGATTGGCCGGTATTCCCGAAGCCTCGCCCAATACCACTTCCACCACTTCTCCCTCAGGAATATCGAATTGTACGGAAGCAGAAGAAGTGCGGCAAGTAAAACCAGATTTATGAGGATAGGAGAAAGTATTATGAATCCGTTCGTGTACCTCGCTGCCTGTCAATGTAGTTGCTGTCGGCTGTCCATCCATAATCGGTTTTTCATTGAACAGGATGACATATTCGTATAAATGAGAAGAATCGGATGTACAAGTATATACATCTTGCAAATGTGTACCTTTTAAGTCCAGGCTCCGTTTCATCCTGACTCCGGGATAAGCTGTAGTGGTTTCTGCCTCAGCATATCCTCCGTCAGAACGGGGATTGAATTTCAAAAGTTTACCCACACTCCTTTTCTGATCCTTAGCATCCACAGTCACCGTATTGTGCGAAAGAGTACGCTTATACCATTTCAAATAATCCGGAACTCCATAACCGGAAGTTCCGAAGTCAGATACCAGCTCATTCTTACCATCATGAATCGTAATGGAAAGTTTATCCGGATGACCGTGTCCGATACCTTCTCCACCAAATTTCAATACAACGGTGCGTGCATCACTACGTAATAAGCAGAAACCGGAAGTATCAAACGAATAACTCTTCTGTAACAGACTCTCTCCGGATGCTTTTATCAACTGGTTACTTAGCAAAGCTTCGGGATCCAGTCTCTTTTTCTGAACATAAGTCAGTTCCAGTACACGCTTCAGGAAAGGATCGTTATACCGGGCATTTGCTACCTCATACAAAGCTGATTGAGACAGAAGATTAGCCCCATACCATCCATCACTATGTGCAGGGAAAGATAAATCTGGATATGTACCCTTTACCGGTTCCACAAACATATCGTGCAAATCCTTATCAAACAGTTTTATCCCCCGGCATTTTACTGCATTAGCAGTGAACAGCAAGGCTTCCAACGGATAATAATGATAATGGGGAGACCCCTCATTTATCCAGCCATCGTTATTTTTATGTTTTTCAATCAGATAGTGGTAGCCATACTTATCCTTATTGATTGCTACATTAACAATAGAGTCATTTTCCAAAGCAATGCCTAAGGCAGCCAATCCACTATTATGCCACATCTGCCAGTTAGCCCCGGCCGGACGATGCAACAATAAAGTAGCGGCAGGTTGCAGATATCCTTCTTCTATCGCTTTGACCTCCTCATTTGATAAAACTGGTTTAACAGCCATATAGGCCATTGCCACTTTAGTAGCCCAGTTAGCCTCATCCAGACTCTGAGCAAATGCTTTCCCACTATGTTGATCAGTAGCTTTCCTGCCTGAGTTATGCTCGAACCAACCGGCATACTTACCTGCATAATCCAATAACATGGTACGGATATAATCAGCATATTGTTGTTTTCCGGTGGCCAGATAAAGGTACATACACTGATACATGTAATCTCTGTTCAGCATGTGTACTTCATAAATCCACGCCCAGTCATAACGATTGTTTCCAATCCACTCTTTATCGCAAGCCGAGCAATATTGTGCCAAAGGCTTATCCCAACGGAAAGTAAATTGCAGATTATGTACCGGACAGAAGTAATCATGAAAATGTCCTCCTTCTTCTTTAGGCACTTCCAACGGATGCTTACGTCTTTCTTTCACTTTCTGTTCCAAATCGGCTATGATTTTCTTTCCCCACTGTGATTTTGCCGATGAGCGAATAGCAGCAACATCTTCATCAGAAAAGAAATAAAAACCTTCGTTGCCTTTCTTAGCTATAATTGACCAATCGCCGGAATAATAAGCTTGATTCAACAAACGGAGCTTGGCAGCATCGCCCTGACGGATAAACAGATTCTCCAGATCTTTGTATAAGTAGAATTGCAACCAGTAACCACGGTTATATTTCTCGCGTGTGGTTGAAGCTTGCATCCATTTAGCATACCACAAAGGTTCTACTCCATATTGGCGTGCCACCTGAACGGCTTGCCCGGCATTCTTCCAGATATCTTCAGACATCCGTTTGCCTAAAGCAACATAATCATTATAAGTAAACTTGGAAATATCAATCACCTCACAGGCATCGTCAATACCCAGTTCTTTAAAGTCAATCACGGTCTCCATCTTTGTATCACCATCGAGGTCATATTCAATATGATCGAAGAAACCATTATTGTCACGATCGCTATAAAGTACTGTAGCAAACTGTTTCGGATCGCGGAAGCCCATCCACATACGGTCCCATCCCTGGAAGTATTCCGCATTCTGATCAATACGCCAAACTCCGGTTTCTGCCCCATATAGGTGCAGGCGACCGTCAAAACGACTGATATAGAGTTGAGCATTACCCGAATTATCCATGTCCCACTCACCGCGGTCACCGGCAGCATCACTCTGTTTGTTGTTGTCGATACCACCCTTATTCCATCCTACCTTAAACGGATCTTTGGGATCATAGAACTCTACACGTTCCCAACGGCTGCAATCATCATCTTCATCATAGATAAAGTTGATACGGTTCCACTTGCCACGCTGGAAGATCAGTTCCTGGACACTGTCATGATCCGGATATATTAATTCCGTCAGTTGACGATAACGGGGGTCCATAAAGAATTTATCAGCCTCGGGCATTCCACGCAGGTTTCTGATAGGGTGAACCTGATCCATATAATCAAAACCTTCGCCTTGGAAACCGATAGTGAAATCAAAGTCAAACTCATTACCAGTGGCATTGTCGTTATCAATATCCACAGAGAGCGAAACCCAGTCTATCCGTCCTTCTACCTGACGATTCACATAACTGTTAGAGGGAGCATTCGGATCATGAATTTTCGGAGAATCCAATAAACGAATAGCCATTTCTGTCCTATTGTCTTTATCCGGATCATAGAACAAGAAGGGATTCTCCCAGTTCAAGCGCAAATCCTTCATATCATACGTAGAAGTATGTATCTTCATGAAAGCAGACTGACCACTATAGTCCTCATAGAAATCGGACAAACCGCTACGATCCCAACATTGAAGAGTAAAGTTATTCCAATTGATATAGTTGAAAACATTATCATGGTCCAGATCGAGCATTATCATATAATGTCCGTTAGGCCATACTTCCCCTGTACGTTCTTTCGGGTATTCAATGACAATCTGCATATCTGCTTTTCCATCTCCGTCTGTATCTACCCAGTCGATGATCAAGTCTCCCTGACCTCCGTAAATACCATCCCGATTACGGTCAATCAATAGGCAGTCGTTTACCATATCACCTTCCAGGTCACCTTCCTTCATATTGCCGTCATCGTCCAGCCACAGGATAGGGATATTATTGTGGGTAACGGACTTTATGGCATCCGGCTTGCCGTCTCCGTTCAGATCCAGGTACTCCGGTTTATAACCAACCGGTGGAGGAGGGAGACGCAATGGGGTTAATTGGGTACGTATGTTCCAATACTCTTTGGGAGATTCTTGAGCCCGACTATTTTGGGGTAATCCAGTAAACAGGAACAATGCGGCACAAGCTATTCTAAATAAATTCTTTCTGTTTTTCATACGTAAATAAATTGCGCTCCCTATCTAGAGAGCAGTTTTTAAACCATTAATAAATTGATCTGTGCAGTTCAGACAAAACCAAAGAATCACTTGTTGAAAAAGGTACAGTACTCACGGCATTCTAGGTTTCGGTGAATGCTTTTAAGGTAAACAATACCTACCAATTTACATGATCCTGGACGAAATTCATTTCATTATCCCGGAGTGAATCTTATTCAGTCGTATACTGAATGCCATTCAGTCCTATACTCATTATTCCCCCTTCCAGAAAGTATTCTGAGCAAGGATTAAAGAGAATTCGCCATTATAATAAATTATATATACATCCGAATTAATTATTCACTTCCAACACATACACCGACTGTGGGGCAAGTTCCACTGTACGTTCTCCATCTCCCTGTCCGGTACGCTGCACAAAAAGGTGAAGGCGATGTTTATGCTTCCAAAGTTCGGTATCATGAGACGGTTCCCAAGCATCCACAGAAAAGTCCGTTAAGTCAGTAACACTCCACTTACCGGTGCTTATAGACGGTGTATAGGCCACTGAGACTTTGCCTCCCCGTTCCTGATCACGGAAAATGTAATAAGCACGCTCTTTATGCACCACAATTCGTGGTCGGGCAATGGGAATCATCTTAGTACCGCCGCCTCTCAATGAAAAAGGAGTCTTACGATCTGAGACTTGACGGATATGCCATGCCTCACCATCATGCCAAACAACGCGATATTGAGGTATTTTACTGTCAGAAGCACGCCAGTAAGTAGCAATGTAAGGGTGCCCATCACCATCCGCACTCATACTGGTCTGATTAATCAGCTCCGAGTTCTGCGGAATGCGACAGACATATTCCGCATTGTCAGCACGGATAGGTAATTCATACTTCTCACCATCCGCCTTTTGCCACGTCACACCATTATCGAAAGAACACGCATAGCAAAGGTCATGGTTCGTCTCCACGCCTCCCGTTTCACGCCACACCCAAGATAGGTGAATTGTACCTTTACTATCTACATAAAGCTGCCAATAAGCATTTCGCTGTTCTTCACCGTCAATCAAAACATCCTGTACCCGATACCACTTCTTTTCTTTCACAGAATAACGGTTCATCACCAGGTTTCCCCTGCCTGAAGATCCAGAACGATAGACAAAAAGCAGGTCGCCCCCACTCAACAAATAAAATTCAGGATAAGTAACATTACCCTCGTCCACTCCCGTCATGGCTTCCTTGTCACCCAATTCTAATGAATACGGGGCAACACTCCTGCAATAATTCAGCCTATGACCGTGATGGTCGAACGAGACGTGCAGGTAGCCTTCACCATCCAGCATCATACTAATGCCGTTATGCGCATCTTTCACATTTCCTTTATACTGTGTCCGGTTCAGTATCCAACGATCAGATTTCAATTTCCGTTTACCCAGTACCAGATATCCATCCGCATCGTAATAACTAATGTACTGCGTGTTACCTTTCGTCACCAAAGAATTGTGACGAAATATAGTAGTATTGACCGACGTACAGCTATATCCTTTACCTACCTCTACTAATCGGGTCTGTTGCGCTCTTAGCATAGAAGCTACCGAAAGGAATAAAAGAAGCGAAAAAGAAAGAATGTATCTATTCATCATTGTTCAATCTATATAATTTTATTCGTATATATTACCAATTATCCGTCCTGAATGAAGATGCCGGAAGACCGGACATATTATAAAGAGTACCTTTTATATAATCTTTAAAAGCATACCGTACAGCCACCGGCTGTTCCACTTCCGGACTTGAAACAATAACCGTTTGTGCATCCTTGCCAAAACGTGCATTGGCAGGATGAAATACTTTATCCTCACCGGCTACCTCAAACCCTGTCAATTGTTGGCGATACGTAGTCAACCCCTTACCCATTTCATCAAACGACAGAGTTATCTTATTTCCTTCCGTCTGCATAGACTTATATAACGGACCGGTAGTAGGAAAACCTTTCTTACCATAAGTCCGCCCCAACGCCATATATGCAAAGCGATTGCCTACCGCTTCTTTCTCCATCGGATGTATAGTACGCGCATCGCCAATATCAGTCAGAATGATCATGCCGGATGAAGGAATCAATTTCAAGCATGCTGTTTGAGCTTCTCGCAGGTAAGCTGAATTCTTTCCTTTTCCTTCACCTTTATTATAATTGAATGGAGCGATCTGGGCATAATAGAAAGGTAATTCTCCCATTCCCCACTTCTTCCGCCAATCATTTACCAATGACGGAAACAATTGGGTATACAAATCGGGAGCATCTACATTGGCTTCTCCCTGATACCACAGGCAACCCCGTATACCATATCCTACAACCGGACTCAACATTCCATTATAGAGAATGGAAGCATTGTGTACATCCTCTAAATCTTTGTAAGGTTCTATCGCTTCCTTGCTCATCCAAGCCTCTACCCGCGAACCACCATAACTGGCATGGATAATCCCCACCGGTATCCTGAGTACCTCATTCAGCTTACGTGCAAAAAAATATCCGGCAGCCGAGAAGTCGGGAACTGTTTCAGAAGAAGCTTCTTGCCAAATACCTTCACAATCAGTCAGGGGTGCGGAAGTCATCTTACTTCCCACCATGAACATACGGATTTCAGGATTTTCAGAAGTGACTATAGCATCCAACGAACCAATCACCGGGTCGCTATAACGCCCGCCTACACGCATATCCATATTAGACTGCCCCGAACAAAGCCATACTTCACCAATCAATACATCATTAATAGTTACCGTTTCACCATCACTTACCTCTATACTATAAGGACCACCATATACAGGTGTTTCCACCCTCACTTTCCATTGCCCCAATTCATCAGTGATTGTCGCACATTTCTTTTGGTTCCATGACGTCTTTATCGTGACCTTTTGTTTTTTCTTATCACTATTTCCCCAAATAGCAACAGAACTTTGTTGTTGCAACACCATTCCATCCGAGAAAAAAGCGGGTAATGTTATTTTAGCCTGCATCCCTTCTGTTAGAAACAGTAAGGATGCAAGTAAAGCCATCATCAACTGATATCGTTTCATAGCTTAATTTCTTACAGGCAGCTTAAATGTCAATGGTATTTCTTTCCTAAGCATACGGGCAGCTTCTCCCGTCAGCCACAAATAATGATCAGAAGGCTGTCCGTCCATATCAATAAACTTGGCTGTATCACTAACCGGATGATCTTCCGTACATTTAAATATGGCAGTACCTTCATCCACCTCATCAAACATAGCAACATATATCATTTCAGCCCCTGCCATCATTGCTGTTGAAAGCTGTTGCCAATAGAAACGTCCTCCTTGACGCGGAATACTACCGACAGGCTTCACATCATCCGGGAACTCCAACTTACTGAGATTATGCCAGCTAAATCCTGGAGTCACGGCAGGAACATAGTCTACTCCATTCTCTTTACACCAACGAATGTCTCCAATAACCAAATCACGATAACGGTCCATATCGTTATGTAACAGAGGAGAAAAGCGCTGAACTGTCCATGGTAAAACAATATCAGCTTTCTTAATTATTGTATGCAAATAAGGATCATTAATACAATCTGACTCTAAATTCCGCCAGAAAGTGGGAACACCCAACATAACCGTACAACCACCATATACCGGGTCATTTTGTAGGAAGTCAATTAAACGTTCCATGCCGATATTCCTGACATTATAGGGACGGTCGGGGAAACCAACACCCCAGATTGCTACAACAGGCTTGCCATTATGATGTAAATAAGTCTTTTTACCCACTTGATTCGTTACTTTCAGTTTATCCACCAGACGCTTCCAGTCTTCAATAATCATCGAGCAGTCTTCGCCAGATTTCTTCAATCCGGACAGATCGTACATTACAGCTATAGCACGGTCATATTTCGAAGCAGCTTCCAAAGCATTTGCCAAGATGCGGTTAGGTACAGAGTTTTCCTGATTACCACGGGTATACCCAACAAAACGTTGCATAAACACCCCATCTACTCCATAATCTTTCATCCACTTAAAATGTAAATCCACAGTAGATTGATCCGCCGAACTGAACACATGCGCTTTTCTTCCATCAGCATGTTTAAAGGAAGTTTCGTACGTTTTCGGATATTCACTTACATCAGGCCATACATCAATGGTACAATGTTTTTCATCAAAAAGTTTTCCGGTGCCATAATGACCATACCCCTGATTGGTCCCATCCTGCGGTCCACGGAACCATCCTTGGTACCCCGCCATAATCAATCCTTTGTAACTTGGATAAGAAGTTTCCTGAGAGTGTTTGGGGCCGGCATAAGCCAACAGACTCATACCCAGTATACCCAATGTAACGAATAACTTATTCCTCATAATGAATTATCTTTTATATCTATTATTTATAAAACTTTCTACCAGTTTTTATTCTTTCATCTTTCTGCAAAAGTAAAGGTGGGAAATTAAACCTTCAGGTACATTGCGCTTATCTGACAATTAATTTTCAATTAAAATGAAACATTAATAGCGTTTTTATCAATCTGTAGGGCCATCCATCAATAAATCATGCTCTTTTTTCTTTGCATTCCTATTTTGAACGTCTTTCTTATCTATATCAATCCCCATCACTTTGAACAAGGTTCTCCAGAAAACATCTGTCTCTTTCGTCCACAAATGATAATCAATAGCAGAAAGAACCAGATTGACCTTGTCTAAAGGATAAGTGACCAAAGCAGTACCTTCGGGTTTCTCCATAGCTTCATACAGTACTACCTGAGCGCACTTCCAATGTTCGGGTACATTGTTGAACAAATTCCAGTCTGTACGTGACGCCCGGAATATGGCATTCCCTTTTTCTACCAATGCGCCCGCCAATCCCTGTTTCAGAATGTAACGATCACCATCCATCTCGCTGAAGTACAAATCGGGAAGTTCAAAATAGCTTCCCCAAGAGGTATTCTTATCGGTTTCCAAAGCAGAAGCCCGACGATCTGTCAGTTTCACTTCCTCCGGCAACCAGTTGCAGAAGGCTTCACTCAGTTTTGCACCGGAGCTTAAGGCAAGCAGCATTCCACCTTTCTTCTGCCACTTTTTCAATATCGGTTGTATCTTCTGTAAGTCTTCAGCTGTCACAACCTCGGCATCTATAATCCATAAATTTGCTTTTTGGGGCATATCGGTCAGAGAAATACCTGCCCGAGTTATGAAATCAATCAGTTCCGGTTGTACCGTTCCAAACAGACAGGCAACTTCATAAAGCGGAAGAGGGAACTCAGGCTTTGCCGGGTGTTTCACTTCTTGATAAGGTGTCCATGTACCGCCGGTTAATGCAGCTTTCAGAGCATTAAACATAGGGAGAGGCTTATACAAAGGAAGTTCCGGATCTAATCCCGGATTAAACGTAGTTATATAAGGCGGTATGCGCTCATACTGGTAACCGGGTTTTCCTTCTTCATAAGGCTTTCCTGCAAAAATACCATCTGTCAGACTGGGCAAACGCTCAAAATGATGATATCCCAGATTCATGTGTTCCAGACCAAACCAGCAGACCTCAGACGGAGAATAGTAAGACAGATAAGGAAGCGCCATTTGCTTTGCATTCTGATAGACATCTATCGCCAATGCTTCGCTTCGGCCTTCATAAGACAAGAAAGCTTTTTCGCCTACAAAGGGATACAATTGAATGGGACGTCCGTAATAAGTAGCACCTGATTCTCCTACAATCAGAGGTTTATTCAGGTTTCGAGGCAGATCTTCCAACTTAAGGCCATGCGCAAAATGTTTACTCCACACTGGTAGGCGTCCTTCCATATCACGGTCACCATCCAATGTAATAAAGTCGCGAGTAGGATCAGATTTCCTGGCACTCAATGTCAAATCTACCAGCTTGTCATCCCAAACAGCAGCTACTTCTTTTTCCGGTTTATTCAGCAGGGCTATAGCGAATGTTTCATTCCCTGCGCTCCAACCTATCACCGACGGATGGTTGCGATCGCGCAAGATTAACCGCTTCAGATGCTCGTGCGAACGTTGCCAGGTTAGCTCCTCCTCAAAGTTCAACCGGATGGAACTGCCGAATAAAGCCGTTTCATCCAATACCATCAATCCCATTTCGTCTGCCAGGTCATAATAGACGCGTGGCCAAGGTTGTGCGTGTGGACGAACTGCATTCCCGCCGAAATCTTTTATCATCTGATACCATGCATACGCAAAACGGCGTGAACAGATATAAGCACTGAAAGGATGTTGTATATCTCCAAAACACTGTATCTTTTTGCCGTTCAACTGAAATTCATCACCTACTATCTTGAACTGACGCCAGCCAAAACGGGTGGCTTTACAATCATAGGTTTGCTTCTTATCATTTACATTCAGCAGCAAAGTATATAGATAAGGAGTATCAGGAGTCCAGTATTTCAATACATCATTCACCTGATGACGGACCGTAATCGTTTTACTCTCTCCTGCCCGAAGTATTACGAATTCAGAAGGTATGGTAAGCACAGTTTCTCCCAAGCTCCAACTGATTTCAGGAGCTGTCAATACATCCTTACCAGCATGGTTGACCCATTCTTTCACCACTCCACCTAAAGTGATTTTTTTATTCTTTGGAGTAAGGTTAGTCATTGCTATTTCCAATATTAGTTCGTTCTTATCTACCCAAGGTTGCACAAACACGTCTGTAATCCTCACCTCCGGCACTCCAAGTAAATATACATCTTGCCAGATGCCAATCAAATCATCCGTATTAGATCCTGTAGGATAAGTAGCTCCCATTTTCTTATATAAAGGATGCGACTTATCAAATAATTTTGTATGACGAACACCTACCAACAGTTCATTCTCTGCATCACGATTAATATAGCTGGAAATATCCAAATCGAAAGGAAGATGAGAGTCAAAATTGCTTCCCACTTCCTGACCATTTACTAAAACAATACAGTCTCCAGCAACAGCCTCAAAATGAAGTAAAACACGCTTCTGCTCCCACTCTACCGGAATACGGAAGTTCTTCCTCAACCATCCCATACGGGTATGCTTCCAATGTTCCGGATAACTTGGAAAATAAACGGAGCTCGGGACGTAGGGCTTTTGTGTACCATCCCCTACATTGCTACCTCTTCCCCAGTCGTTTACATTAATGGCAGAAGGAATTTTTATCTTTACTTTTTCCCATTTATCTGGTTGTGGTAACGATAGTTCAGGAGCTACTCCGGAGCCACTTTTCCAAGAAGAGGGCACGGGAACACATTGCAGTTCCCAAAGTCCATTCAAACATACTTCGTCACGAAAAGGTTTCTCTTGTATAGTGACCAAGCCCTCAGCTGGTGAAAAATCACGTGGAAACACTACCGTTTGAGATATAAGATCAACTACTCCCCAAAACAAGAAAATAACTCCCAACAAGCAGCACTTAAATGAAATATTATTAGTCATAACTGGCATACTTAAAAAATTAAAGATAACACAATAGGTATCAAATATTTAAAACAGCGTTGGCAAAATTAATTCATTCTTGAGTAGAAACGAATTAACCTTGCCAATACACTTCGTTAGTTCACTGATTATCAACAAATAGCATTTACAATTAATTCACCTACGATGTAAAAGCGTTTACCGCGGCATGTAACGACTTTTACCACTTATTGTAATGCTCTTTACCTCGGTATGTAACGACCTTTACCTCAGCATGTAAATGAAGTTACCGTCTCGCAACACTTATTTCTTATCGGAACCATAAATCAGCCCTTCTCCAGACTTATTAAACCGGAAGCCGGATATATAATAATTATTGGTAAACTCTATCGATTTGCCCTGAATACCCAGTCTTGCATACCCTTCACTTCCGTTAGTTCCCTCTACTATTTTTTGAGCGAAATAAGAAGTGAACACATGTGCTTTTCCACCTCTAACATCTACCCCTTGTGTACCGGAACGGGAGAAGTTAGCTTGTTGAAAGGATACAATACCATTGTTTATGATTGCTCCAAAAACAGGACTACCCCAAAATGCACTATTGTACAAGATTAGTTTAGCATCTGGATGTACTTTATCAGTATTGACTTTATCTCCCATAAGAACATATGATCTGACCGGTTCATTCGGAATCTTTGTATTAACTAACTCAGAGTTAATAGCAACTATCTTAGTATTCTTATCTGCATCTTCCACAAACAAAGAATAAGTGCATCCGTCAGATCCATGCCCAATAACAGTCATCTCCCCCGGATACTTGCCTGTTATTGCATCTTTCAGAAAATGTATTCCGTATACCGAACCATAAACGAAGTTATTGAAAATAGTCTGATTCTTAACATCTGCAAATTTAAGTGCACTACAATTGGATTGTACAAAACGCATCATAAATACTGCCGGATATCCCTGCCCTCCTTCTGGAAGCCTTGATCCATAGTGAGGATTTAGCTGCATATTGCGAATGAATCCCCCTTCGGCTCCACCGCCAACCCAAATGCCTGCCCTTAAAGGTACACCGCCCAAGTAATCGACATAGTGTCCACTCGTATCGTATGAAGCCAAGTCTATACCTTTATCACCTACAGCTATAGTTACATTAATAATATACACTTTTGGACCTTGTCCCTGTATCAAGAATGGAGTCTTTCTCGGATTATCAACACTGAAACCGTCAGAAGCAATATTGAGTTGTGCCAGCGTAATACCTCTGATACCCGCATTAGCTTCAAGTTGTATGAGCGAAGAACCATTTTCTCCCGCAGCTCCACCATCATAATTGGTGAATATGGCAGTCCCTCCACTTTGTGTATGATGCTGTACATCCCATGACCCTCTCAATTCCACTCCCGAAGGAACTTTAATAGGATTATCCACCAAATATCTACCAGCTGGTAGATAAAGCGTACCTCCACCAGCAGCTTTCACAGCATCTAATGCAGATTGCAGTTCTGCTGATATATCTTTTACCGGACGATTATTATTAAAACCTGTTGCTTTCGCTAAATCTGCTTTCAAAACTTTATCTGATGCCGGCCTTGGATGTACGTCTATATTTGTCTTTATGTTTTTAGGAATGGGGGCGAAAGCATATTTTTGCCCTGTGACAACTTCAACTTTAGCAGAAGTACTTTGATTATCAATCTTCAGCCTGCCTTTATAGCCTGAATTAACAGATTTCAAAGTATGCATATTTGCGCCAAGATATATATGCCCGATATTCTTTTTAAAATCACATTGAGATAGCAATACATTACCGCTATTCATCTTAAGGGCATAATCACTGTATTCGCCAAATGTACAACTTTCAAACGATACGACCCCATCTTCACCATCACCTACGATAGCTCCACTGAAATCCACTCCATTGAATTGTACGGAAGTACTAAAATCCTTGTAAAAGTACACAGCATTATCCCCTTTATTGGCACTGAATGAAGAGTTGGAAATAAGTATACCATAAGGGTTGACATCCTCAACATACAATCCGTTTCCGCAATCTTCTACATGAACCTCGTACAACTGAGCATTCGGTGCATCGGCAAAGCCGGGTTCACGTCCTATCCACACACCAGTTTTGTAACCTGAGACATACAGGTAAGAAACATATTCCCAGTCCGAACGATGCATTTGATACCCTGTTCCGTTCGCTTTTGTATAGGCTGTTACAGCAGCAAGAGAGGGAGATCCCGGAAGACCTGAATTAGCCCAATACTTAGGACTTATACTGACATTTTCAATACGACCGATATCAGTACATACATGCACTTCAATACCTTTATTCAGAGCAGTCATGTAGCTATTCAAAACATAATGCAACTCACTTGGTGCAGAATTGAAACCATTATAAGAGTTCACAAGAGTAACATGCTCTATCGTAGCACAATCTCCCTGAGTCTGAAACAGCGTCCATGGATATGGCTTTACATTATTAATATCTTGTTCAGGATACCAGATGGAAAGATTGGTAACTCCGGTTCCCGCATTCATTTCTATGAATCTATCAGCTATGCTTGTATAGGTTGTGCGAAGTGCATTTCCCGCTTGGCCATCGTTCCACCAACTTTCAACGCTTCCATCATAATTCGGTGAATCTTTACCGACACGCACTTCGAGAATCGTTCCAAGGACTTTTCCATTATTAGATTCCGGATCAGCCCAATCTCCCCGTAGCTGTACACCAGGATGGAGACGTAAAACATACTCGAAATGGAAATCTGTCTTTGTTTCCGAACGACCTTGGCGAACTCTGACATTTTTAGTACCAACTTGTGTGCTACGGAATTCGTAATTTCCGGCAGGTATATATACCACACCTCCACCACTTTTATATGCGGCATCAATAGCCGCCTGAAAGGCAACCCTGTTATCAAATCCAGGTTCAGCCTTAGCTCCAAACTCGGTCACAACAAAGTCAGATATAACCCAATCCTTTGTTGGATAAATGGTTTTAATACTTTGTTGTGGAGCTTGCTGTTTTGTTTGCGCACAAGCAATGTTCATGGGAAACATTGTCATCAGAGTTATTGAAACCGTTATCCACAACTTAGGAAATACTTTTGTCATTCTGCAATTTCGATTCATAATTATTGATTGTTATAAAGTGGCAAGACTACCGATATAAAGAGTATTTAATATAGTTACACAATATCTTCCGAGCCACTTCTGCCGGTCCGGAAGGATCATCCAAATTATCTACAATATCCAATGAAGAGAATATTATTTTTCCCTTTCCACATGGAATAACTCCCACTGCTGTTCCCAACTCAAATGGCGTACTTCGATAAGAACCAACCACCAAATCTTCTCCTTGCATACGGAAACCAAATCTACGGTCACCATTTTTCACTACCGATTGATAAGGCCAGTTGAGAGCATCATTCACAGGAAGCCCATCGAACAAAGGATGTTCCTTTACAAAATGAATACCACCAACCCAATTCTTTCCAACATTGTAATAACCACTATATACAGTATTTGTATACTCTGCTACAGCTTGCATCCAAGTTTCAGTTGCACCGAGCAAAATCAATGTAGTTCCATCATTCTTCACACGATCAAACAATTTTTGTGGAGCAATAGTAGTTGCACTTGGCTGAGACCACTTCAATTGTATCTGACCACCCTGACCACCTTGTCGATACTCTAAGCGGATTTTAGCCGGCTTACCTGCTTCCATAACAACCGGCCGGTTTTGCTTTATCAGAGAATTATTATTATAGTCATCTATCAATTGTAATCCGTCAACATACAAACGCACACCACCGTCCGTCTCCACTCCCAGTAAATATTGTCCTGACTCAAGTGGATATATGTCACCTTCCCACACAACGGAAAAAGGTTGGTTAGCCGGAACGGATTCATCCGGTTGGGCACCTCCCACAAAAGTCCGGTTAATCTCTGTATCAGATTTTACAGAGGCAACAGACTTCATATCATTATCATAATACCAAGTAACTTTCAAAGTAGAATTTCCCGTCTTATCCTGAAAGTAATTAGGAGCAACAGCTACCGGAGCATCCAATGATGAACGGTTGACAATGAGCCAATCCAATGCAGCCTGTTGTGGTGTGAAAACCGGAAGTTCTTTACCGGTAGTTTCTTTATAGAAAGCAGCAACTTTATCATTTTCACCGCCGTAATACGCGCCGTTACCTGCCAAATCAGTAGCTTCCCAACTTACGGCAACTACTTCATCGTGCCCTTGGGCACATATCTGCTGATTGCTGGCTTTTATATTAGCTTTTATATGATAAGTACCTTCTGTTTTATCAATAGGTATTTCTACATTCTCCAATAGAAGCTGTCCAAAAGTCTCTCCCCCTTCGATATTCACCTTTTCATTTTGGGTATAAACAACTTTTCCATCGGGAGCAATCACCTTAATCTCAAGAGTATGATCACCCTTCAAGTTTTTCTCATTTACAATATAAAAGTCTACCGTTGCAGTACCAGGAAGTTTAACCACTTGATTACGTGAGGCCACGGCTACATATAGCGGCTGGTTATAGTATGCTAATATAGAAGCATCGCCTTTAGGATTACGATATATATCCACAATACCAGAATGGTTATCATAAGGCATTGCTTCCCAACCGTTTACCATATAGGCATCACCAAGATTTTGCATTCTCATACCTTCTATACGTCTTCCCTGATGCTCAAAAGAGACATTCCCCATTGCACGAGTTAAAGAATCAAGAGTAGCAAAGTGATTAGTAAGTCCTTTAGCCTGAAAATAATCTGTAAAAGCTTTATACTGACTCTTCCAGAAAAGTCCATCCCAACCAGTTTTACCTGTACTCTCAACTTTATCATGAATCAACTGAATACGTGGAGGAGTAGAAATGGCTCCTTCCTCACCTCTCATATATACTTCCGTACAATTAGTGGTATACATGAGATTGTCTTTAGGACCTTTATAATAGCTTTCTATATAAGTTTCCGGTCCTCCTGCACGGTGATTATCAAACCAGCCTTTTCTATATAAAGTGGTGTCAAAAGGTAACATATGCGCTTTTGAGTCCTCTTCCTTATCTTCACTTCCTGCCCAACCCGATGTAAATGTCATAATTCTACTGGGATCTACGGCATGAGCCTCACGCATATCATTCATACGTTTAGCTACAAGTGCCTTATCCTTCGTCAATGGACCACCAAATTCATTAATCAGGTTAAAAATAACTAAACTCGGATGGCTACGATCACGATAAACCATTCGCTTCAACTTCTCATTTACTATAGTGCGGATAAACGGATCATGATTAGCCGAATGGAAAGAACCCGGTTCTTCATAGTACAGCAGCCCTAGCTCGTCAGCCTTTTCAAGAACAACAGGACTACCTATGCAACGATGAAAGTTCAGCATATTCAGCCCCAGTTTTTTAGCTGTAAGCACTTGTTTCTCGGCCATTTCAGTTGTTGCAATTAATCCTGTCACAGGGAAATATCCCCAACTGATTGCACTTTTCAACATAATACGCCGTCCATTTAAACGCAATACTGCATCCTTACCAATTCCATCAACAGTAAACCAACGGAATCCAAAATCTTTCTTATCTTGGTCAAGCGTCTTCTTACCCTTCTTTATTTGTACATTACATGTATATAATTCAGGAGTAGAAAGATCCCATAGTTTGGCGTCTGGAACATTAACAGGAATTGTTACTTCATGGTTTCCTACAGGAAAAGAGAGATTCTTCAAAGTTTGTCGGAATACTACTTTATCGGGATTAGCCTTTTCATTCACTACCAGTTCTACATTCTGTTTCACGCTGGAAAGTGTTTCATTGGTAAAAGATATGATTGCATTCACCTTAGTCAGTTCTGGAGTATTCTGCATATAGATATCAGAAATGAAAACCGGATTCACGCTTTCCAACTTAACTCTGCCAATTATTCCACTGAAACTTCTTGCAGGAGGAATGTTGTACTCTCCCCATTTCAATATATCGAAATCCTGCCAATGGAAATTTCCTCCGGGATTAGTTACACGTATCGCTAATAACTGCTCTGTACCAGGTTTAGCCTCATCAGTAATATCTACATGGAAGGGAGTCTCACCAATCAAGTCATAAGCTACCAACTTACCATCAAGATAAACTTCCGCACGCATACGGACTGATTCAAAATAGATGATAAAGCGTTTCTCCTGCTGATCTGCCGGAATCTTGATTTTACGGTACCACCAGCTAACTCCCCGGAAGTGTTCCGGACGAGGATTATCAGTACTGGTAAGATATTCCTCTACCGTACCCGGCACCTCAACAGGAACAGCATTAGGATTATGATTTAAGATTTGCCAACCACCCGTGGGTTCATTCACAGGTAGTATAGACAAGTCTGTGATTTCATTAGGCAGATAAAGCCGATCATTCTGCCACTCTGCTTCTTTATCAAACCATAACGACCAGCCACTTCCCGTCAATGGGATAGTATATCTTCCCTCTCCTGCATTGGCAGAAAAGCCACAAAGCAGATAAAAGACAAAAAACAGTGAGAAATATTTATTCATATCAGTATTAAAGATTATAGGAGAACATATTTTACTTTTTCAATGTCACTGTCAACTTTTGTAGGACTTTCTCATCCGAAGTCCCTCCATAAAGTAGTTCATACTTACCAGGAAGAATGTCCATTCGGTTTGTTGCAGGATTAAAGCATTCAAATGTTGAGACAGGTAATTCAAAACGTATATTTTCTGCCTGACCTGCTTTTAAGTTGACCCTGCGAAAAGCCCTTAAAGTTTTAATGGGACCTTCTTTATCACCTGTATTGCGTAAGTAGACTTGTATAACCTCGTCACCAGCCATTTTACCTGTATTTTTCAATGGTATTGTTAAAACCATCCCCTCACCTATCCGAAGGACCGTTTTATCTGCCTTCGCCTTACCATAATCAAAAGTAGTATAGCTCAAACCATGTCCAAAAGTAAATAAAGCTTTACCTTTAAAATAACGATAGGTACGGTTACTCATATCATAATCTTCAAAGTCGGGTAAATCATTGTTTGAAGCATAGAAAGTAAGTGGTAAACGTCCGGCAGGATTATAGTCGCCAAACAGGATATCGGCTACAGCCGTTCCACCTTGTTGACCTGGATACCATGCTTCAAGAATCGCATCCAGATTCTCAGCTTCCCAAGGTAATGCTAGTGTACTACCAGAACATACTACGAAAATTACCGGTTTACCTGTCTTTTTCAGAGCTTTCAGCATTTCGGCCTGTACACGCGGCAGATCAATATTGGTACGGTCACCTTTTCTGAAACCGGGAAGATCCACAGGCATTTCTTCACCTTCCAATGAGGAAGACAAACCACCAACAAAGATTATAGCATCTGCTTCCGCCGCTTTATCCGCCACTTCTTTATAATTTATTTCTCTTTTGATACCTATATCAAACTTCAATGAGGCTTCTCCACCAGCTTGAAAATATTCTAATACGACCTTATATTTTTGACCTTTCACTGCATTCAGAGTATATATCTGTTCTTTTGCAGGTCCGTCATGCCAATCTGAATATACTTCTTTGCCATCAATATACAAACGTGAACCGTCATCGGCAGAAATAATAAAAGAGACTTCTTCTGATTCTTTCGGAATATATACCGATTCAAAACGTGCTGAGAAATTATTCAGCTTTACCCCCGGCATAAATACGGTATTACCACCATTACCAAAATTAAGCGGCTCGCTAAAGTGACCAACTGCAGCAGTTTCCCCCTCCAATTTTTTATTATTCCAGAAAGTTGCCTTAAATCCTTTCTTACCATTATAGGAACAACAGTCAAAATAACTGAATACAGTTTGGGGATTCACGTAATCGCATCCTTTTTCATAATACACTACTCCTTCTGGAAGTTTATTCTTAATGCCTTCAAGAATCGTAACAGATTTGGTTGGGAAACCATTATAGTTTGCCCAAAGCATAACTGAATCGTTAGCATTAGGCCCCAATACCGCTACTTTACGAATAGACTTACTCAATGGCAAGACATTGTTCTTATTAGTCAACAATACCATACTTTTACGCGCCATTTCTAAAGCCTTGGTCACATGTTCCTCTGACTCTACCACTGAATAAGGAATTTCGGACCAAGTTACGAGCGTATCATCATCAAACATACCTAACTGGAAACGAGCACGCAATAAACGAAACACAGATTCGTTGATCTTTTCTTCTGAAATCAGTCCTTTCTGCACAGCCTCATTCAAAGAAGAATAACTACCGCCACATTCCAAATCCGTTCCGGATACAACCGCATCAGCAGAAGCTGCAGCTGCTGTAGGGTGGGTTTCATGATGATTAGGGTAATAAAAGTCTCCAATAGCTCCACAATCTGAAACAACGATATCGTCATATCCCCAGTCTTCACGCAAGATACGAATCAGTAACTGCTTGTTCGAGCAACATGGTTCTCCTTCAAAACGATTATAGGCACACATCACCTCTTTCACTTTTCCCTCCTTCACCAAAGCTTTAAAAGCAGGCAAATACGTCTCCCACAAATCACGTTGGGAAATATTTTTGGAGTCAAAACTATGTCTGTTCCATTCAGGGCCGCTATGTACCGCATAATGTTTTGCACAAGCATGCGTTTTATCATACTTCCCAGCACCATCACCCTGTAAACCTTTTACTACAGCCAATCCCATCTGGGAGGTAAGATAGGGGTCTTCACCATAAGTTTCCATACCTCGTCCCCAACGTGGATCACGATATATATTAATATTCGGGGTCCAAAATGTCAATCCTTTGTAACCATCTCGTTCGCCTTTACTCTGGAAATCGTGATATTTGGCACGGGCTTCATCAGAAACAATATCGAAAGTTTCATAAACAGCCTGATCATCGAAAGTAGCAGCAAGCCCTATTGCCTGCGGAAAAACAGTTGCTTTTCCAGCACGTGCTACTCCATGTAGTGCTTCATTCCACCAATTGTATTCTGGAATACCCAAACGTTCAATAGCCGGAGAACCATTTTTCATCTGACTGATTTTCTCTTCCAGAGTCATTCGTTTCAATAGGTCCCAAGCACGTTCCGAAGGTGACAAACTCGGATTTTTATAAGGCTCATTTTGTGCTGTAGCCCAAATGGCTACAGCACTCAAACAAAAAGTTACAAGATATTTCTTCATCATAGTATTTTGACTGTAATAGTTTAAACAGACTTAAATGTTAATATCCGCTATCTCAACAAATCTGATATCATATTTACCAATAATTTTCCTGCTATCGGATCTGTATCAGCCTTTTCCGTACACATTGTAGAAACAGTAGTCAATCCCTTTCCATCCTTTATCTGGAGTAAAGTAAAGCCCCTCATCGAATCTATCTTACGAATACGGTCTTCTGGTTTTCCTCCATCAATATAGGCATGTATCTTCATCTGCCCTGCCAATTCTATCAAATTTTCATTCCGGTTCGTTTTCAAAGTAGCATTACAAGCCAAGGGGATTTCTCTCTTATTATTGTTAAAATAACGTAGTTCCAATACATCAATACCATCGAACACAGGAGCATCATTACGTTCCATATTCACAATATCACCTTCTGTCGGAATAATCCAACCTGTGATATGCTCAGGATAGATGTTTTTTGCAACCTCTTTACTATTCAACAAAAGAAGCTTCCCACCCCTTGACTGATAAGAACGAATTAATTCCTTTTCTTCATCCACACATTCAGTCAATCCTGAGATAATGCAAAGGTCAGCTTTCAGTTTAGAATTAACCAATTCCTTTATAGAAGATACCATTTGATATTTTACATGTAAGAAATCAAGTTTATCTTTCATGCCATCCTTATCCAAAAGAACCACTTTCTTACCTTCTGAGATCTGATTCATATTCCAGGATTTACGAGCTAACACTAAATGATATTCATTTTCAGATACAGGTAATCCATTCTCTGTCAACTTTAATACTAATTTAGCGTTGATCTTATCAGCTGGTAAATTGGTAGGCAACTGAATATTTGGTTCAATATAATGACGTTCGTAATGTTTCACTGCCGGAACTTCTTCACTCCCCCAAACTAGTTTCTTTCCAGCTTCATCCAGAATTTCCCAACGCAGCAAAGTTGGTTTCAGCTCTGTACCATCCTCGCGATCATTTACTACATAAACACGCGTAGAAAGTTTATCGCCACCATACAGATTGCGCCCCCACAATTCGGCACTTACCAGCACTGGTTGCAAAGCACGCTTCAGAGCATAGTATGTGGGATACGGCTCTATTTTCTGATAATCGTATACCTGACGGAACCAGGTGAGTAATGCAAAGTGTAAAATACCCGATCCTTGGTCATTGGAGCGACGAAGCGTCTCGGCTAATTCACCTGTAATAAACGACTGCGCCGTAAGAAAGTACTTCGGATCAGAAAAATCATAGCATTCATAACCAATCAATGATTGTGGATTCTGATGAATCAACTGATAAGAGCGTGTTGGATGCCCTGTTTCATTATTAGGATATCCAGTTGACATTTCTTGACTGATGAGCGGCCGATCCGGCATTTTATATCGTTCCTGAAATTCACCATTGAAGAAGCGGAATACAGAGAAATCATACCAATTATAATAACCATGCATATCGTCAATGTCTCCATCGTCTATACTATTCATAAAGTCAGTTCCAAATTTCTTATCCTTACCTTTAGCCTGATAATTAGAGTCAAAGCAGATTGGACGTGTAGGATCTATACGGCGCATTTCTTTCACAACATCCGAAATTACACGGTATTTCTCTTTAGCACGTTCCAAGTCATTATCATTATCATAGAACTTCATTTCGTTATTCACTGTCCAAAAGAGTAGTGAAGGATGATTACGATACTTTTTCAACAGACGGAGAAATTCTTCTTTCCACATCTCAATAAGTTTTGCATCGGGTAACGGCGTAGAATGAATCATCAACCAAGGCCATGTACCCTCAAAGCTAACCCCAATACCATTTTTGTCAGCAGCTCCCATCCAGAGTTTATTCCATGGCGTGGTATGTGTACGAGTGACATCCATATTACCAGCCTTCATCAATTGCATGAAAGTATTGGCCAGATTCAGATCGTTTGGAGCTAAAGCAAACGGAATATGATTTCCACCACGTAACCAATAGCGATTACCATTCAGGAAAAACAATCCTTCTTTTACTTCGAAAGTACGGAAACCGGAAGTCTCTGTCATACAATCCAATTCAGCACCCTTGGCAGCAACTAAACGAAAGCGGAAGTCATATAAATTAGGATGATGAGGCGTCCAAAGTCGAGGTTTCAAATTATTCACACTGTAAGTAAACACCTTCTCTTCACCAGCATTTAGTATCAGTTTAGGCAGAGAAAGGCCACTGTAAAGTAGTGAACCGGTTTCTTTATCTATGACATCAGTATAGAGATCGAACTGGCTTTTCTTACTGCCATGATTCTTCGCTGTCAAATCAAAAGTAGCCCCCTCTAAAGTTGGTTTTATAAATACATCTTCTACTTTTACCGGACTGGTAATAGTTAACCTCACCGGTTGCCAGATACCTGCAGGATCATCACCATAAAAGCCATGGGCAATATCTTTCAGGATATTACTCTTTACAGACACTTTTCCGCCTTCTTGTTCACTTTCACGAACAGAAGAATAGAAAAAATCAATAGCAGCACTACCACTTTCAGAAGAACTGCCATCTGCTCTACGTGTCACTTTCACTGCCACCAAGTTTCTTCCAGGTTTCAGTAACTTGCTTCCATCTACCTGTATTTCACCATACATACCGATATGTGAGCCAGCCAATTCCCCATTAATATAAATCTCCGCTACCTTTGAAACTGCATCGAAAGTCAAAGTCATGTTCTTACCTTCAATATTAGCAGGCAATTCCACCCACTGACGATACCAGGCTGCATTTGTTTTCCTATAATCAAAAGTATAACCTTCACAACGTTCTGTTTCTTGCTGATAGTATGTATCTGAAACTCCTTTAGGCTGAGCTCCTGTAGGTGAAGGCATAGTCTCGCCATGTAACCAAATACGAATAGGATTCCAGAAATTAGGAACAGACATTACATGCCAATCTTTATCATCCGTTGTAGTAGATATTGCTTTTTCTTTGTTATCCAACTGATATTCGGGCATAAAAAGCCAATTTCCATTCAACGAAATATCCGTGCGTCCTTCCTCCAGTTCACCCACTTTAACAGAGGTATAGTTTGCTCTCTCAAGCTGACGCTTATTTTCCTTCTCTTGTGGTGTTACTACCTTACGATATTCTGCAACCTTCACATCCTTCAATGCATCCTCTTTCAGAGGAGTAACCACAAGGTCATCAAACTCAGTTTCAATCCAACCTCCTCCCAAAGTCACAGGACCGGAGGGTGCTAAATTGCTATTTTTATCTGTAATATCCATACGTGGTTCTTTTTCATCATTCAAGAAAATGCGAATACGACTACCACATACTTCTACCTTTAATTTATACCACTGACCTGGCACTGGATGGAATCCTAACGGGCGAACTCCCATAAATTCATCAGTACCCATATATCCCATTCTCATCAGGTATAAATCATCTTGTAAACCACCTTTTAAACCAACTACATAGCGGTCAAAACGGTTGTAGGCACGGAAACCAGCCCAAATTTGAACTTGTTCTGCTTCTTGGGGAGCGCGCGCTTTGAAAGACATCGTATAGTTTCTCCATTCCGGATTACCAAAACATGCATATGAGCCTTTAGAGTGGAACACGCCATCGATTATTCCACACTCACCTCTCCCTATCGTTTTTAAGACTTCCTGTTGATTGGAAAAATCAGTCTTCCATTCAGATTGCGCATACCCGGATGATGAAATCCAAAGACATACAGCGGTCCAAAAAGCCGTATTAAAAATCTTCATAATATAAAATATAAATTATAGTTTTACAAAAGTAGTCCTGCCCCATTAACAGAAAGCCAAATAAACAATTAATTAGGCATTAAAAAGTACTTAATTTTATTGAGCGATCTTCATCAATGAGAATTAAAGATAATACAGGACTAAAAAAGAGTATTATTCTTGTTGTTTTGCCACCTTATTGGCAATACTCTGCCATCCCTTTGGCAAAGTATTGCCATAGGAGTGGCAAAACCTTGCCAGTACTATGGCAAGACTAACAGATAAAAAGAAGGAGGGCACTTATTCGGAAACAAATACCCTCCTTACCTAACTACTTATTCAATTCAATTTCAAATCAACTTGCTTTGTATCTGTTGATATCCGGACAATTCAATATTTCCTCCGGAATCTAAGATTTAAGGTACATGTATCTTTTCAATTGTCGTAAAGTTCTCAGCTCCCATACCAGGATAGTTTGTTTCCGGTTTTCCTGTAGCTGTCTGGCAGTTCATTGATACACGAACCCAATAGTCAATACCTGTATATTTCAATGGCATATCTGTACGATATGTGATCTCCTGTCCTTCCATATCATTAGTTATCGTCTTCTTAGTTTGAAACAGCTGACCATCAAAAGCAGAAGCATTCACCGAACGAGATATGCGCAAATAAGATTCACGCAAATCAGGCATTTCATATCCAGCTTTCTGATTTCTCTTGAAACGAACAGAACATTCCAAATAATTATCTGCTGTAATTGTTGGCTTTTTCACCCACTCGATGGTAAGATACGGAGTCACAGTGAAATCCTTCGTGGTAGTACCAGATATATTAACCAATTCACCTGCATCATCACCATCTAACAGCTCATCATCATACGGAAAGAAATTTCCAGCATAAGGGAGCATTCGATATTCACCTGCAAACCACTTTGTATTACGATATGTACCGTCCTGTTGTACCTTCAATGTTTGGTTACCAATGAACGCATTTTCTTTTCCGGCCCCCCAACTAATCTCACGCATTCGGATATATCCCGATCCGTGATTTACCTGCAACGGCTGGCCATTATGGTCGTACAAAGTACCTTGAATCGTAGCATCTGGTTCGTCATAATTATCTAATTCGCAAGATGTAGCCAACATACCACACAAAACGAAAAGTATACATTTATTTAAGAGTTTCATATTATTGCATTTTAAAGTTATTGATTTCTATTCTTTTGCAACAAAGGATTGTTCTTCAACTCGTTAGTCGGAATTCCTTCATAATACCTATTTACAGCACCAAAATTAACTCGACCACTTCCTTCTTCACAAGACTTGGCATCGTAGATGTACTTACCATCAGGAATACCATTTTCATCTACAGTAGCACCTTTAGCGAACATAAATGAATAGAGTCCTCTACGACGATACTGACGAATCTGTGTATCAAATGTAAACCAGCGAAGCAAGTCCCAATAAATTTTACTTTCAAAAGCCAACTCTTTATATCTTTCTACACGGACAATCTGTAAGCCCCTAGTCGGTGCTTCAACAAATCCACCTTGTCCTTTAGGACCAGGATTAGACCAGTTGGTAAAAGCAGCTTCAGTAGAAAGTTCACTCGGACTACTCAGCAAATCAGCTCCAGCACGATCACGTAAATCGTTGATACAATTGAAAGCATCCTCCAGCATATCTGTGCCACCGTAAGATGCCACTCCGTTTTGAGCTAATTCAACAGCTGCCTCTGCACGATTAAGCAATACCTCAGCATATCTCATTTCAATCCAAGGCTGAGTAGAAGTCTGATGTACAGTTGACGCCTTATCTACAGTAATATCCAAGTGCTTACGACCAAAGAAACCGGTAATTGTATTAGAACCAGTATTTCCATTAATCTTCGGTCCGTCCAATCCATTCTTGAATATCTTTACACCATCCGAACGAAGGTATGGATCCTGCTGATCCGCTGACCCTTGCGTAGACCAATCGATAAAAGTACGTTCACGGAAAGGATTCTTTGTATAAACACCCTTATTCCACATTGAAGAAGAGTTAAGGTTACTTTCAGCAGCTCCATCATCAACGGTAATTTTCTTGAACGCATCTACAGCCGGATCATATTCTTCTTTTATAATACCAGCACGCAAATCTAACTTTATGCCTCCTTTATAAAGTCTTCCCGGTATCAAAAGATTAGCTCTAAGCCGTGGTTCTACACCCTCCCACAACTGTTGACAGTTATCATATACCAAGTAATTACCCTCTTCATCAAAAGCACTGAAATGTCCGTTATCATCTAAAGGTAGTCCATCAAATAACTCTACCCAGTCAAGAGTCGGATTGAAACGGTCCCCACCTTCAGATGCCATACGAGGTGGACACATCATAGAATTATAAGAGTGAACACTCATATTGAAGTCAAACTTACGCAACCAAATAGATTCTTTATTAGAATCAGCCTTTTCCCATACTTCGGCATAATTAGCTTCTTTATCAGCATTGGCTCTGTGAAGTTCGTATTGTCCACCAGTTTCCACAAGTTTCGCAGCATCCCAAGCCTGTTGGAAATAGCCATTTGCCTTTTCTTTGGGAATACCTTGAAGCAATACTCCATCCACTTCCCAATCTTGAAATTTTTCTGATCCATAACGAGCTGTAGTACCGGCATGTAATGCTACACGACTCTTTAAAGTAGCTGCCACGTATTTATTAGCACGACCAGCTTCACTAGTTTCAGGAAGATCCGCAATAGCTTCATCCAAATCTTGCAATATAAAATCATACGTATCGGCATGGCTTTCGCGTGCTACCCATAACTTCGATTCATCATTAGCATCCAAAGTTTGTGGTTCAAATATTTTCGGCAATCCTCCATAGCGTTTAGCCAATTGAAAATAGATGTAAGCTCTGATAAACTTAGCCTCAGCAATCCAAGATTTTGATTGACTTGCTAATTCCGGATAGTTAGGTAGATTTGTAATCAACGTATTCGCTTGACGGATTACTTTAAATCCACCTCCCCAGTAACCACTTCGGTGGTATGTCATACCAGTATTGTTACGATTAACCATTTCACCGGTAGAATTCCAAAAAGTCCAAACACTTAATCCATTACCAACATAATATCCACCGCCAATTTCCGTACCGTCAGAATTCGTATCATAGTGATAATCTTCCATAGGCAAGTGATTATACATACCTGCCATGTAAGCTTTAATACCTTTTTCATTATATATATCCTCGGCCGTAACAATGGATGTAGGTGTAATATCCAAATCAACGCAAGAGGTAAGTAGCCTGAGCGAAAGCAGTGACGCAACTGCCATCCAATGTATTTTTTTCATTTCTTTTATCTTTAGCATATTTATAATCCAGTTCTATTAGAATGTGATAGTTCCTCCGAAGTTGTAAGTTCTACTCAACGGATAAAGATAACCGTATGTTTCAGAGGGTTTTTCCGGGTCAAGTCCCTTTACACCTGTAATAGTAAATACATTATAAGCGTTTACGAATACACGTAAATTCTTAATTCCAATTCGGCCAAACAGTTGATTTTTTGGAATGGTAATACCGAGTTCTGCACTCTTCAAACGCAGATATGCTCCATTCTGCAAATTAAACTCAGAGGTTTCTTCTGCTCTGGTTTTACCATATGGATACCAACCAGAAACCCATTTATTAGTTGGATCATACGGATCTTTCTTCGCATCAACCGGATGCCATCTGTCATACAATAAGTCAAGAGCATTTCCATCCCAAGAAAGCGGATTCAACAATTGCTCACCATAACCAATATAAGACATAGCTGCACCTTGGAACAACAAGTTAAAGTCAAGCCATTTCCACTGACCACCTAATGTCAAACTGAAGTTCATGAGAGGATAGTTACGGGCATTGTTAAGATTGGTACCGGGAAGTCCTCCATTATTATCACTGTTTGTAGTTGTAGCAATAGGATGTTTATCCGCATCGTCGATAACACCGTCACCATTCCAATCTTCATAGATCGGGTCACCAGGAAGTGAATTTGCATTAGAGTAAATTGAATTAGCAATTTCATCATACGATTGATATTGGCCGTTTGAACCTTTTCCAAACCAAATATCTTTATAACGATTGATGAAATTATTACGCCAATAGTCGTAAGAATTAGAACGCTCAGGCATCACTTTTTTCGTCCACATACTGCGAGTCATCTGTACAGAAAGCCCTACATTATATCTAAACTGATTAATCTGATGATTGTGGCGCAAAGCAACTTCAAAACCTTTGGTACGATCCGAGTTCAAGTTAGCTTGAGAAATACCAGAACCAAATGTGGCTGGTACAACGATACTTGGAGTATCCAACAAGCCATCACGGTCACGTTGGAAAAAGTCTACAGAAAAGCCAAAAAGACCATCCCAGAAATCAGCATCAACACCAACATTTATCATGGTAGATGTATACCAAGTCAAATCCAAGTTCGGTGCATTTCTAAATCCAAGCGCATTGGTAAATGTGTTACCAAATACATATCCTCTCGGAAGATTTTGCCTATTATGATATGACTGAGGATAATCATATCCTTCAATAAACTGGAATGCAGAAGCGCCATCATCTCCAAGCTTTCCCCAAGACCCCCTTATCTTTAAGTTAGAAATAAAAGGAAGATTATCCTTAAGAAATGCTTCTTCTGAAATACGATAAGCTAACAACACACTTGGGAAGAATCCCCACTGTTTACCTTTCGGAAATTTAGATGATCCATCATAACGGAAAGAGAATTCACCTATATACTTACCAGCATAATCATAGTTAAATCGACCAACCAAAGCCCTAGAAGCACTCTCTGACAAACCTCCTCCTGTTCCTTCCTGGTTCTCGGTATTACCAGCAAACAGATAAGGAATGGGAATCTCGAAATAGCGCTTTGCACTGAAATCATATCCTTGGCTATATCCCTCTTCATAGAGCATCATAGCACCCACATGATGTTTCTCAGCAAATGTATTGTCATAATTCAATTGTACATTCCATAATGTAGAATAAGAAGTATCAAACACACGTTTCAACTCTGTTTTACTATTTCGAGTAGCAGCTACTTCATATTGCTCTGTAACAGAATTGTAGCGGTATTCATTATACTCCTGCTTATAATTAGTATTGTCGTTATAAGTTTTATCATAACTAAACATACCTTTAGCTGTCAAACCCTTAATCCATGGAACTGTATATTCTAACTGCATATTAGATTGAAAGATATTCTTCTTATCTTTTACATATCCAGCCAGATCAGGACGAATAACAGCAGCCGGATTAAACTCTACATCTGGGTGATAGAAATAAGGATCAGTATTATTAGCATACACCGGATCTGTAGGACGTGAACGCCAGAGCATCTTGAAAACTTCCCAGCTTGACATTTGTTGTCGATTTGTTTCATCCATAATCATATTCAATTTGACACCTGCTTTCAAATTCTTTGTAATCTGAGCATTCAAGTTGGTACGCAAATTGTAACGGTGGTAGTTAGCAGAGTTAGTACGGAAGAAACCACCTTGATCATTATAACCAAAATTAACATAATAGTCTATTTTATCACTACCTCCGCTGATAGAGACATTTTGTTGTTGTTGGGGAGCAGTATTCTTCAAAACTGCATCATACCAATCTGTATCGGCCATTTCACCATTCGCCAATTGCTCGAAATACAAGTCATCGTATGTTAAAACAGGATTAGTAGTGCTACGCATAGTAGTCTCATTATACAGAATAGCACGGTCACGGGAACGAAGAGGACGCAATATTTCAGCCGGCGTTTGAATACCATAGTAAGCTGAATACTCAATCTTAGCCTTTCCCTTTTCTCCCTTTTTAGTAGTAATCAACACAACACCATTAGCCGCACGAACACCATAAATAGCGGCCGATGCATCTTTCAAAACTGAAATGCTTTCAACATCATTCGGATCCATACGCGGCATATCTCCACGTGGCACACCATCTACAATCAGCAAAGGCGCACCCAAACCACGAATATCAAACTGATTAGTAAACTGTCCAGGTTCAGATGTCTTTTGTATATTTCGAACACCCGGCAATTTACCTGTCAACATATTCTGGATATTGTTACTTTTAGTAGAAATAATCTCATCATTATCCACAGCAGACACAGCACCTGTTATAGTAGCTTTTTTTTGCGTACCATATCCTACTACTACCACTTCATCCAACAATTTTGAATCTTCTTGCAAAACAATGTTATAAGAAGTTCTATTGTCCAACTTCACTTGTTTTGTTGTATAACCAATATAAGAAATATCCAACGTTGCTCCTGTAGGAACTTTAAGATTAAAATTACCGTCAACATCAGTAATAGTACCTAATGCTTTGTTACCAACAACTGTAATATTAGCACCAATAATCGGTTGACCTGTACCATCAACGACTTGTCCTGATATACTCCGAAGATTTTGTGCCTGTAAAGGAACAAAAATCATCAAAAACACCGCTAACATACACCACCAGGTATACTTACCTGGGTCGGTAATTTTTCTTTCATTTTTCATGTGTTTCATAAATTCACTTTTAAAATTGTTTTTCATAATAAATCACATCATTAGTAACCACTAGAGACCCTCAAACAATCTTTGAAGCACTTAGAAATTAAGCAATTATCTAAAGATCAGAATCAACTCTTAAAGATTCAGTCAATTATCAAACTGACAAAGTATATCTGAACTTAGCATATTATTGCAAGCTCATCAAAGTAAAGCGCATCATTCAAAACTTAGCAAATATATTCCTCTAAATAATTTGGAAAAATTTAATCAAAGTTATGCAATACATAATTTAGAAATCCTCCTTTACTTGTTATCTGATCTCTTCAATAAAGCTAATTTCAAAATGACAAAGAACGAAGTGGTTCTGGTAGACCCAATTTATCTTTAACCGTCCAGATTTCAATGGACAACTTTATAAATTCATACTATCCTTTGAAGAAACCTAAATTAGGTAAAAGGATATGCCTTCAGTTAACTTGTATTTTTCATATGCTTTTTTTAAGTTAAGTATTTTTAGTATCCTTCGTTTTTTAAAATATTATCCTGTGCACAATCTTTTATATTACCTAAAAAGAACTTATTATTGAGCCTATTATTATCGCTTTGATACGACAAATTTATATACTCGAGATTAAAAATTAAGTGATATCTCGCTTATCTGATGCTTAATTTTGAATTAAATTAAAAAAAGAACTGCCTCTTTACTAACATTATAAGATAACTAAGATCAAATCAACATATTTCCGCATTCAACACTACTCGTGTTACTTTAAACCAGCTATTTTACAGTTTTCTGATGAATCACTAATGTCTTTTTTTCATAAGGGATCGGATAAGCTGTTATCCAGACTTCTGGATGTAGAGAAAGCTTATTTGAATCATAAGCCAATAAGTATACTTCTATATTTTTGTTCTCAAATTTCTCATCAATCTCAAAGAAATAAGTATAGTTGGAATCAGATTGTATAGTCGTATTTTCCCATGGATTAGCAGGATACGAAGTTGCTCTAGAAGATGCTCCTATATATTGGTCATCCACTTTTAATGCAACATATGCTCCCTCAATACCATGTTTCCCATTAATGGCTACACAAATGCGACTATTAGGAGCAACCTCATCTAACTGAAATGTTGTTTTCCAAGCACCAGCACACTGCATAACAGAGCTATCTGCAAAAAGATTATTGGCTCTAAACTTACTAGATTCTATCTTTCTTCCATCAGTATAAACTTCTACTTCGGCTATTGCATCGGGAAAAGGTTTCATTTTAAGATATCTCATCTTCTTTCCTATTTTCAAATTTATAGTTGTACCAGCCCTAAAAGGCATAGATTCCCAACTTTTTAGATCGCATGAGATATAAGCGATATTACCTTCATCAATTAATAAAGGTTGCAATTCATATTCGCTGTTTACTCTCATTAGAATGCTATCCACCAATAAGTTCTCTCCAAGATCCAAACGAAAGCAACCACCCTTTATTCGAATATCCCCTTTTCTTCTTGATGGCCAAAAGCCTGTCTTCATGTTACCATCAAATAAGTATTTATCCCAAATGCCTCGATTTATAAAAGTAGACTGATTAAAGAATGCATTGCGAGCAGCCTCTACCTGATTAAATTTTGTTATTCCCGAACGATATAGAGAACGAACTTCCATTGCATTATTATCTGCAGCAAATACAGTAGATTCATATAAGGAATTTGCATCATAAGGCATAGAGCTAGGAGATAAATCAGCTATTTTTCGGTGGTAAAACTTTGAATATTTATCCCCTGCAAAGCTTATATTCATCCCATTCGAGTTATTCAATTTCTTTGTAACATCTTGTCCATCCATTTCTATTTTTTCAATATTGGATAAATTATTTAATTTAATATGCGTTTGTGTTCCTGTAAATCCTAATAGACTTATTTCAATTGGTTGTCCTATTACATCTTTTATTATTTCAAAATCAGTGCCTTCAATTCCAATACCGTCTATACTCTCATCTGCAGAAGCATAAAATAACATCGATCTAAATGGCAATACTGTTACTTCCACAGATTCGCCATATTCATAAACTCCAAATATTTTTTCAACAGGATGAAATAGTCGGCACTTTACATATTTACATTCTTCCAAACCAATCTCATGATCTAATTTAATATTGACTTTCTGAGGCTGCCAAGTTAGATTTCTCAATGTTATTAACCTCGTCTGGTCATCTCCCCTCGAAACTGCATATTTCCCATAAGTCATAGGTAGTTCCATACCATTCACTAACAACTTCGAAAATCTTCGATGCAAATTAAAAATTCGTGCTAATTTAGAAAACTCCCCATCTGATAACAACCAAGGATTACCATATATTTGAGGAGAAAGTATCAAAGCCCTATTAAATGCCTGTAATACAAGTTCATCTTCCCAATAATCTAAGCAAGAAGAAAGACAAACCCCATGATCTTCTGTTAGTCTTTTCAAATCAGGAACAATTCCTCTTTCTAATGCTCCTGCTCTATTGTGAGGAGCTGTATAGGTATTAAAAGAGTTTACATCAGTATAGCTCTCTTTACCCTCCCATAAAAAAGTTGTCGCACATTGTTCTGCTTTTTTTAATCCCAAACGATGATTTAGAAGAACTAAATCCGGAGAATATTTCCTGCATTCCCTAATCATATCTACAAATAGATCTTCTTTCTCTTCTCTCAATGGACCACAAACAGCATCGAATTTGAAAAGAGCCCAATCATAGTTGCAACAAAGTGAAACTAACATGTTTTTTCTTTCCTCTGCACTTTCAGTAGTATCTCCAAACCCATCTGGGCCTCCCCAAAGTCCTAAGCGCATTCCATTTTCTTTAGCTTTTGAATAAACAGCATCTAATCCTTCAGGAAATTTTTCCTTAAACCTCTGTGAGTTCATATTCCCATAACAATTCTTGCCATCAATTAACCCTGCATCAAAAGCATATATATCCAACTGCATTCCGTATTCTTGATGAAGCCATTCAAAAAAATTCAAATTAGCTAATGTCTGAGATTCCGTAGCTCCTTCATTAGTATTATTTATCCAAGAAAAATATTCTGCCTTTGATAAACTTCCTTCATCAATACTAAACTTTGAATCATGCTCTTTCATTATTTGCAGATTTTTTTCTCTGTATTGCAAAGCTGTTTTAGCATCATTCAACCAATTATATTGACCTATAGGATATGTATTCGCTAGCAAATTCATTTCTTTTGAGACTTGTTCAATTTTCATTAAAGATAAAAGAATACCATTCTTCAAACCTTTAGGATGAAAACATTCATCTCTTACATATATCCTAGAACCATAATATGCTACACATACAGCTTCATGCAAACACGCCGTTAAATAAGTACGATAAAAAAGCTGATATAATTCATTATATGTTGTAGCTTTTAATAATGGTTTTACTTTTTCAATTTCAGATAATGCTTCAGAAGCAAGTTGAACTCCATATTGCTTTTCAGTTACAATATAATTATAATATACACTATCCATTTTTTCACCAGAGTCGATCCATTGATTATCAAATACAGTTTTTACTTCAACAGCTAATGGGGATGACAACGATTTAAGATGCACAGGAGTAATATGATTTATAATATCTTTCCAATAGTGAAATGTTTTATTTATATTATGTTCTACATGCACCATAGGTGGATCAATCCATCTTCCTGATACATGTCTACTATATCCCCATTTATTATTTTCATAATTTAAAGAAGAATGATCCGTCAAATTTGTCCCTAAAGTATAAAAAACAGATGTAACTATATCGTATGCATTTTGGAAAGCTTTTCTAATGGGCAATAAAGCTGCTTCACCATATTTTGATGTAATAAATTCATCATATATTTGCATTGCAGATACCGTTTGTTCTTCTGTCATCCGTTTCAATGCATATAATTGAATTTCATTGGCAGTTCCTAATATACTGGTATTTCCATAACGATCCGTTCGTGCAACATATCCAACAACATTAGGACAGTTAATATAACTACCCCATCTTTTCATAGTATATTCAGGCCATGTGTTAGCAACCACTCCTTGTCCACTGTATTCATTACCAGAATCAAACTCAACAATTGTAGGTTTATTCATTTTTCTAATATAGGAGTTATCAGGATGGGTCAAGAAGAAATCATGAGGTGTTTCTTTCATCATTAAAATTACCTCATCGCTTTTTATATGTTCTATGCACCCAACAGTACCCTTATATTCTTCCTCCGAATAAGCAAAAGTACGGATATAGAGTTTTTTGCTTCTTTCTCCTATAACCACATCAGAGATTGCATTAACAACTGCAGCCAATTTTTCTTCAGGTGTTTTCATGCTCATCGAATACTGTTTCTCTACATAAGCTCCAGTCTCAATAAATGTTAAAACAAGTCCATCTGCTTCAGGTGCCAGATTAAGCATCCGGCGATAATCCTCCTTAAACCATTCCCAAAATTTAGGATTGTCCAAATTGATTGTTCCGTTAGGACCTGTTCTAAAACACGATGGATAATAATCCAAAGAATATAGACTATGATCCCAAAGTAGAACCTCTTCAATGCCTTGTAAATGTGCAAAATGAATAAGTTTATTAACCTGTTCACATACTTTCTTTTCTCTAATAGCTTTTAGATCATGAATAATTTCATGAGATAATTGGAGCTGGTTGATATCATACTCCTTTGCCGTTCTAATTGTCTGGATAGCATGATCCATATTATCAGACAGAATAACCCATCCCCTGATATTTCCACTTGCAAAAAGATTTGCAAAAAAAGAAAAGAAAAAGAGACTGACTATTATAAACTTCCTAAAAATCATTTCAATATAATTTTCATTTCTTTACCGCTATATCTTATTCTCTTTACCACATCTCCACCATTTAACTTAATGATAAAGTCCCTGTCTTTCATTGCATAATTTCCCATTCGGGCTCCAATTATAAATTCCTTTGTATATTCATTCCATTTAAACGGAATAATACTATAATCTCCATTTTTATAATCCAAAGTCTCACCATCATCTTCATATAAATCGAAGCTTGTATTTTCCCCATCAAAGACATGAATCTCAAGCGGAACATTAGTATCTATATTTTTCTCAACAGAAGTATAATAAGGTATAATAGAACCTGATCTTACAAACAAAGGTATTTTATCCAGAGATGCTTTCGCTTCAATAGTAGTTCCCCCATTATATATAGTTCCTGTCCAAAAGTCCCTCCACATATGTCCTTGTGGCAAATATACAGAGCGAGATATTGCTCCTGCCGTCAAAATGGGACAAACTAAGAGAGCTGGACCATACATAAACTGATCTTTACAATTTAACACATTTTCATCTTGAGCAAAGTCGAAAGCAAGTAATCGCATTGGTGTATAATGCTCATGAGTAACTTTACCTGATAAAGTATAAATATAAGGTAATAGTCGATATCTTAACTTTATAAAATCAGTACATATACGTTGTACTTCAGGCCCATATGCCCATAATTCATTAGGTGCTTTTGTATCTCCCGGATAGCGGCGTCCATGAGAACGAAAAACCGGACAGAATGTTCCATACTGAAACCAGCGTACAAATAACTCTTGATAATCTTTTTTAGAAGGATCTCCCCCTGAATAGCCACCAATATCTGTAGTCCAATAGGGAATTCCTGTTGCTGTAAAGTTTAATCCTGCTGTTACTTGCGTTTGTAACTCGGTAAATGTTGCTGGAATATCACCTGACCATACAGCTGTACCCCACTTTTGCTGAGAAGCCCAGGCACATCTGGTCAGCAAATAAGGACGAATATTTGGGCGAGCCTCGGTTATTCCTTTATAGAAATGTGATGCATGAACTAAAGGATATATATTTCGTACCTTCTGAGCTGACCCAGCATATGTATTAAGTGGTAAGTACGAAGCTATATGATCAGGCTCCGGCCCATCCAAAAACCAACCGTCAATATTGAGATTGACTAAAGAAGATACTTTATCCCAATACATTTTAGCAGCATTCGGATTAAAAGTATCATATATATAGCCATCAATAGCTTTTGCGCCCTCCAAAATATACCCTTTTTGCGACATCTCATTATAATTAGGAATACCAGGTTTGAAACTAGGCCACATTGTGAGAACTACCTTAATATCATAAACATTATGGAGACTATCTAACATTGAAGGAATATCAGGAAATAGTGCCTCGTCAAACCGATGTGAACCTGTTCCATATTTACCCCAATAATGATAATCTATAAAAATAGTACTGGCAGGAATATCTTCTTTCTTCATTCTCTTCACAACATCCATCACTTCTTTTTGCGTAGCATAACGATTTCGGCTCTGATGATAGCCTAAAGCCCAATCGGGTAACATCGGAGCAACTCCCGTTAAAGAGCGATAGCTGCCCACTAAGTCATCTATTTTATCACCAACAAAAAGGTAATAGTTAACAATTTTACCATAATCAGAAACTAAACTCATCCCGGTATTATCATCCGTATAAACGGTCCGTGAAGGATTATCCCAAAATATTCCCCAACCACCAGTAGAATAAATAATCGGCACAGCAGCTTGTGTATTAAACTGAACTAGTTCTCGTTTGGCATTCCGTAAATTCATTAAATTATCCCTAAATTGACCTAAACCATACAAAGCTTCTTCATCCCGTAACTGGAACTTACAATATGCACTGACAGAATCTCCACATACATTCATCCTCGCTTTTTCTGGAAATTCTTTTAATAATACTTTTCCAGATACATCAAGAAGACTGATATATCCTTTCTTCTTATTCACAGTAACAGAAAAACGAGGAGAACGTAATACTATCTCTTTCTGAGTATCTTCCACACTAAACTCTGCTACTTTTGACTGTTGAGTTACAGCAACACTCTTATATTCTTTTATTTCATATTCAGAACCGAACATCACATGCATACTCCCTATACTATAGGGTTGCAAATATAAAATCCCACCCGATGTCTGAACCCACAAAGCCTGTTGTTTTTTCTCCCAAGAAAGTACAGTTTGCGACTGCCCTTCTCTATTAGTAACTTGTAGTGTATTAGGACGTACTACATCATGATAATTCTTACCCAAAGAAACATCAGTAAAAATTCCCTTACTTCCCTTCTCTGCTAGGATTTTAATACGATTAAAATCAAATTTACCAGATAAGGTATATTCAGCATTTTCCAAGTCAGGAACGGCAGCAGCAGTAGGACTATAAAAAACATATGCTTTATCAACCTTATCAGGTTCATCAGAAAAATCAATACGTACCACAACTAACTGAGGTTCCCGCGTCTGCTTAGCCTCTACAAATATTCTTTCCTCAACACCTTTCTCTAAAGAAAAGCCTAACCGTGAATTACCTTTTTCTTTTAATACCAAAAAGCTACACCAAACTGTCCCATTTATACTATTTAACTGCACATCTCTATATATACTTACCCTTTTAGAAGAAGCATCCAAATGCCAACACATTTCAGGTGCAGTAATAGATGATATTTCCAAACTTCCTTTTTCTTGCGTAACAAAAGTCATGTCTCCTTTCCAAGAATTCTTAAAAAAAGACTGTTCTTGAGCATACACAATAGAAACAGAATAAAACAAGAAACTGATAATCAAAATAATATTTTTCATAATCCACCATTATTAATTACATTTACTTACAACTCCATTCTCTATAAGAGAAATATACCCCAATAATGCCCCCCAATGATAGAACTTATCACTCCTCAAGACATCATCACCTTCTCCAGTGAGAGCATTATAATTCTCAAAAACATACCCATGCGATAACCAGGATTTCAATAATAATTTTTTAGATTTTTCAGCAAAAACATGCCGTACTTCCGAAAATTTATAGTTATTCAATCCCAGATAAACCAAGAAATTCAGCGGAGCCCATATACGTCCCCTCCAATACTCATTATCTTTAAATGCGGGATCATTCTTTGGTACAGAAGGGATAACATATTCTCCCCAAAACTCATCTGTATTCAGTAAATGCTCTTTTATCATTCTTTCAGCTTGGTTCTGGGTAGGCACTTTTGCCAACAACGGATAAAAGCAAGTCGGTGAGGTACGATAATTAAATTTCATGTTTTGAGTAGAGCGATTATAATAAAAGCCTGTTTTCTCATCCCACAATCCTTCTAAATTATTCCGATAATATTTTGCGCGATTTCTAAGTTCAATTACATCTTCTTTATGCCCAAGTTCTTCCGCTATCAAAGCCAAATAATCACAATCCATTATATATAAAGAAGACATACCCACATCATGCTGTTCCAGCAAATGTTTTTGCTTATTAAAAGGCACTCCATCATACATTGGAGAATTATCTAGTCCTGATTCCAAGACTGCACCATAATGACAATTTGTATCAAATTCAGATCTGAAATAAGTAACTTTTTCATAGGGGTTACTACCCAAACATAATAATCCTTCATACTCTCTATTTTGATTCCACCAACGATTCCAAGTCAACAATTCCTTATACAATAATTCCAAGAACCATTTTTCTTGATATTGTTTGTATATTGTCCAAACAGCTAAAGAACCGACAGGAGGCTGGGAACGATCTCTTGACTTAAAATTATTACTATAAAAACAATTAGGAACAAACCCACTCTCTGTTATCGCCTTGGTTATCTCTACAGCATTTGCGTAAGCTAGTTCCTTATTACCAACAGCAAGCATCATCGATGCAAAATAAGTATCCCAACAGAACAAAGTGAACCCGCCAAAGTCTTCACTAGCAAACCATTCAGAGCTCCAAATCCGACTCACAGGGGTAATAACTTTTCTAATACTAGGATCATAAATATTATCCCAAGCCAAAACACTCTGCATCGCATTATAGCAATCATAATTTTCACCAAAACATTTTTGATTAGAATGAACAAAATCCTGGGCACGATCATTTATAAAAGCCATAGCATGATCTAAATTCATTTTTTCGCCACAGCAGATAGCAATCGGAGTATCCAAAGACAAAATAAATTCTCTCCCATTTTTCCCCTTAAGTTCCCCCTCTATATAAGTTTTTATTTCAACAGCTTTGTCACGTGATGCTAGCGTAAATCCGAGGTTATCTACAGTAAGCGTATTTCCACGTTTCCAAAGACTCTCAGGTATAACGACCAATCGCCCTCCTCTCTTTGTTCCTGTCAGCGGTTTAATCAGAATTACATTTTTAAATCCCACAGCAGCACTTTCTACTTGCAACTTATATCCACGCCAATCTACAGTTATCTTTGTATAAGCTCCATCAAATGAATGGGGACCCGGTTGCAATAACGGCGCTCCCTTAGCCCTGTCTCCGATTCTAAACTTCTTCACCCGACTCCCATCTATATCCATTATATTTAAATCGACAGCAAAACCATAAGGAAGAAATACATGAGTCAGTACGCTACGAGTATCCCAGGTATTCCAACCGACAGCTAATTGCTTTTGCAAATTCTCATATAATTCTTCAGGAGTATTACCAGAAATAGCTTTATTAGGATGAATAAACAGTCCTAATAAAAACAATCCAATTGACAAGTACTTTTTCATAGCTTAAATACTAAATTATATATTATTTCAACTTTTCATTTAGAAGGTTTCCAAGAATACCTTCACAAATGCAAAATAAAAGGCCTAATCTTAAAAAACAGAGCTATCACTTATTAATTGAACATTAAAAAAGCGCTTAATCATTACGATTAAGCGCTTTTCTTACTTTAGCATTTATTTATCACCTGTATAAATTACATAAAGGAACTTTATACTCTTCTCCCAATGAGTCCTTATACTCTTTACAGAAACGGTCATACACACTCTTTGCAATACCCTTTTTACCTTGTATAAAGAGAATAGAACATTTAGCAGCTAATGCTTCTTCGTTCAGAGGATCATGTAAGAACAATATATCGGCAATACGCAACACTGTATCATAATCGTTACGCTGTAATTCCAACAAATTCCTTAGCAAATCAATAGAAAGACTGGAATAAGAATCTTTAAACTCATCTAACCAATCAACGATAGTATTTGATAACAATGGACCGTACAACAAAATTTCAAGTATCTGATTTAAGAGTTCATCATCCCCATGCTCACCATTTTCCTTAAATTGACGAATACAATCTAATACTACCCAATAATCACAGAACACTCCCTCTCCCCATCGAATACACAAAAATCCTGCATCACTAACAACTTCCACATCACCTACTTTTTCCAACAGCACACGTAACTTACGCAAAGTCACATTACGATTATTACGAGCAGCTTCTTCTTCTTTATCCGACCATAGAATATCCGTTGCTTTTTTAGTCAGTATACCTTGCTTATTTTTTTCCGTATAAAGCACAAGTAATATAAGCAAACTTTTCAATCGTGGTGTAAAAGCTCCGGTTATATCATTACCATCTTTATCACGAACATTAAATGTACCCAACAAAGATATTGCTGAGCGACTACGATCAAAATATTTTTTCACGACCTCTACTCCCTCTATCGTTTCATTAACAACAGGCTCCATTCGAGGAGTATCTTCTTTTATATCTTCAACTCTAACTCCTACTCTATTATGCTTTATTCGGTAGAAAAGGAATATCGCCCCCCCTAATAACAATATACCACACGAATACCATAGCCATCTTGGAACCGAATTATCATTTACAATCTGAACTATCTCATTATCATTCAATAAAGGAGTATTAATAGAGTAAATAGCTACATCATGTGTACGATCACTCAAAATCTTATCTATTACCAAATATAGCTTATGATGAGCTGGTGATGAGTAAAAACTAAAATCGCAGTCCTGGTAAACTAAATCATTATGAATAGGTTTGGATATCTCTACCCAAGCAGAATCATTCATAAAAACCTTCCACAAGCTTCCTCCACCTTTCATACTAACAGCATAAAAAGAGCTATCCGAAGGTTCAAAATACATAGTAGATGCCATCAATAGTACATCTGTAGCTTGTTTTTTCCTCCATATACTACGGGACTTTCCTGTTTTTAAATTAATAGCACATAATTCATAATAAAAGTGAGCATTAAACTCTTGCTTTCCTTGCTTATTTCCACGACCACCAAAAATGTACAATTCATCACCTACTACAGTAGCAGCAGATGAATAACGAGGAGAAATAACAGGGGTATATGTCACTTCTTCGACTTGCTTCATACCCACTTTTAAGCGATATAAATTATTCCGATATTGATAAAACCCATATCCCCCCCAAAAGTAAAATGAAGAATCAGAAAGATTAAATGTACGTGCATGGTTATAATAACGAGGCTCATCCAAATGTCTTTCATTTAAACTCCATTTTCCCTCATTGACAGACAAAGCAGAAACCAATTTCTCATGTAAAGAATAAGAAAGTAACTGATTAGTCAAAGTATCGTAAACCATATGATCCGTATACTCCATAGCTGGGTATCCCTCCACAATAGGTCTTTTGTTCAAATCACAAGAAATTCCATTCAATATGTCTATATTATCTCGTCTTATAAGATAAAACGAAGCATCACGAGCATTAAAGGCAATATCTAAACGACCTGAGCTTCTTTCAGCATATATTTTCTTCCACTCAATATGATTATCAATTAACCATGAAGGATAGGACGCCAATGCCACAGCTCCTTCTTCTTCGTCAAGACAAACATCACCATTATGTTTCCATAACTTCCAATATCTAATCAATTCTCCATCACGGGTAATCTTTACATCTCTAATATTCATTGGAGCTACATCGGCTGAAAAATATGGAGATTTTCCAAACGAGACCGTTATATCCTTAGTTCCACGCAAAGGCACTACCATTGTAGTATCTTTACTATCATACTTCAAATCAATCTGATTTGCTTCTATATTAAGGTGCAAAGAGACAGGGATCCATTTACCTTTTTCTATATTGGTATTAATAGCAAACATCCCTTCATTGAATACAAGAGCTGGAAAATTCCGATTATTATCACCTGCTGCAAATACAAAATGAAGAAATTGATTTTCATTGGTACACAAATGAAGAATAGCACCAAAATCAGGTTCATTACGAACCCACATTTGAAAATCAATAATAAATTCATTTTTTATATGGAAAGGAACATTCTCATCAAGAGACAAAGAAGTACGTTCATTACCAGGCACAGAATGAGATTTGAAATGTAGGCCATAATCTATAGAAGCCAACACTTCCAAATACCCAAATGAGAAGAATAATAATATCCAAATTAGCAATTTACTTTTCATAGTATGTCGTTAAAGAACACACTGCAAAGGTAACAAAAAATCGTCCATTACAAATAAAGGATACGAGAATTTGGAATTAGAGCTCAATTAAACTGATATTATGCGTAAATTAATAACAAATTAATCAAGGAAGTAATATCTTCAATTTACTTTTGTTACAAAGAATAAAAAAGATCGTTCTATTTATCAAATTAAAACTGTATTATGAAAAAACTTTTTTTTAATTACATGAAAGTAAGATCGTTATTTACTTTTTTACTATTAGTACATTTTCTTTCTATCTCTACATCTGTAGAAGCCAAAGTCAAACTGCCCTCTGTACTTAACAGCAACATGGTATTACAACAACAATCAAATGTTAAACTTTGGGGTAATGCCAAAGAAAACTCTTTCGTTACTGTAAAAACATCATGGAATAATAAGTCATACAAAACAGCTACTGACCAACAAGGAAAATGGCTCTTAGTTGTTTCTACACCAGTGGCCGGTGGCCCCTATGAGATATCATTTAGCGATGGAGAAACCTTAACACTGAAAAACATACTAATAGGTGAAGTCTGGTTCTGCTCCGGCCAGTCAAATATGGAAATGCCCATGAGTGGCTTCGATCGCCAACCAACGCAGGGTACAAATGACATTATTGCAAAAGCTAAAGTGTCTACTCCAATTCGTATTTATAATACCGACTCAAAAGATGGAAGATGGGTACGACAATTCAGCAAAACTCCACAGGAAGACTGTAAAGGCGAATGGTTAGAAAATAGTCCAAGCAACGTATCTCACACAAGCGCAGCTGCTTACTTTTTTGCCAAATATATCCAAGAAGTACTGGAAGTACCGGTCGGTATCATCGTATCTTCACTTGGAGGTTCAAAAGTAGAAGCATGGATGAGCAGGGAAGCAATAACGCCCTTCAAAAGCATCGACTTATCTATACTCGACAATGATGAACCTATAAAAAATATTACAGCCACCCCTTGCGTACTATATAACGGGAAAATTGCACCTTTCACAAATTACACTATAAAAGGCTTTCTCTGGTATCAAGGTGAAAGTAACCGCGATAATGCAGACTTATACAAAAGTTTAATGCCAGCTTTTGTCAAAGACCTGCGCAGTAAATGGAATATCGGAGAATTTCCTTTTTATTTCGTGGAAATAGCACCTTTCAATTACGAAGGCGCTGATGGTACCTCAGCAGCCCGCATGCGTGAAGTTCAACAGCAAAATATGAAAGATATTCCCAACAGTGGAATGGTCACTACCTTAGATATCGGACATCCGGTATTCATTCATCCAATGGATAAAGAAACTGTGGGAAATCGTTTGGCTCTTTGGGCCCTTTCCCAAACATATGGACGAAAAGGATTTGGTTACGCCACTCCCATTTATAAATCAATGGAAATATCTGGCAATAAGATATATATCAATGTAGATAATGCACAACGTGGACTCTGTCCGATGTGGACTCCACTTGAAGGATTCGAAATTGCTGGTGAAGATAAAGTCTTCTACCCTGCCTATGCTGAAATAGAAACTAAGACGACTCGACTCGCTGTATCATGTGATAAAGTTCCAAATCCAGTTGCAGTGCGATACGCCTATAAAAACTACACAAAGGCAAGTGTATTCAATATCTATGGCATTCCCGTGGCTCCATTCAGAACCGATAACTGGTAAATCATAATCACATAAAAAGCATGAAAAAGAAAATATTCTTATTAGTATGTCTGTTATGCAGTTCAATATACAGCATATCAGCCTCAGGTGAGAAGGAATCCAAAACGGAATTCCTGACTCAAGCTTTTATACATCCCGGAATGGCGCAAAGTAAACAAGATCTTGATTATATGCGTGAAATGGTACTAAAAGGCATACAGCCCTGGAAAAAAGCCTACGAAAACTTAAAGAAAAGCGCCTCTTTAGATTTCATCCCCAGTCCATGTACCGAAATATCCGTTGGCCCTTACGGCGCAAATAGCATTGGCGGGCGTGAATTCTCCGAAAGTGCCGAGATGGCATATAATCATGCATTGATGTGGTATATTACTAAGGACAGGGCTTACGCACAAAAAACTATCGAAATTTTGAATGCATGGAGCTACTTGCTCCGCGGATTCGATGCAAACAATGCCAAATTGAATGTTGGGCTTTTCGGATATTACTACCTTAACGCAGCCGAAATATTAAAATATACCGATTCCGGTTGGACTTCCAAAGACTTACAACAATTTACACAAATGGTTCTTACAGTCTTTTACCCCACTATTAAAGACTTTTTCACTGAAGCCAATGGTAACTGGGATGCATCTATGATCAGTACCATCATGTGTATTGGCATTTTTACCGACAACCATGATATATTCAACCGTGCAATAGAACGATTTTACTGGGGAGAAGGAAATTCTGGTATCACCCGGTATCTCTACCCTGGAGGGCAATGTCAGGAAACTACACGAGACTGGGGGCATGTACAATTGGGCATAGGTGAATTTGCCAAAGCTGCACAAACAGCCAACACGCAGGGGTTAGACTTTTACAGTGTAGCCGATGATAGATTAGCACAAGGATTCGAATATACCGCACGTTTCATGTTAGGAGAGCATATCGATTTATTTGGAGTTTTTACAGATAGAGATAACGATAAATTCAGGGATATTTATGAATCCATATATCATCATTATAAAAATGTAAGAGGTGTAATATTGCCATATACTGAGAAAGCGATAAAAGAACACACTCGTTCCAAATCGTCAGTAGGCTTTCTGACAGCTGTAAAAGCTCCAATTTCCAATGTCTCTACACAACCTTCTATCTTTACAGGATCCGATAACTTTCTGAAACCAACTATAATCGGGGCTTTAAAAGGTAAATCGAAACAGCTCCCTGCCAATAGTATCCATCTAAAACCGGGAGAATCTATACAAGAGGCTATAAACTCCAACAGAAATACTGGTAAATGGATTATTCTGGAAGCAGGAGTACATACTTTGGATGCTCCTCTTAAAATATACAGTGGAACTCTCCTTGCCGGCAAGGGACGTGAAACAATAATCTTTCCCTCTCCACGTACTGAAACTGCAATCATTAATGGAGAAGATATCCTTTCTGATGTCACCATTCGCGATCTTTTAGTAGAAGGAGCCATTAAAGTTATCGAAAATGCCGATCCTAATCATGACCGTCGAAGCCGTTCATATATGAATGCTCCCAGCCGGGAAGGTATCATTCTCAAATCCAAAGAGAAAGATGGTATACAGAATGTTGTTTTGGAAAATATTACAGTACAGAATTTCACAAAAAATGGTGTAGCAATAGTCAGTGGAAAAAACATTCGCATTCACCAATGTGATTTCAGTGATAATGGAGCCAGTGTAGTGCCGGGTGCCGGATTTCACCACAATCTTCATTTATCATACATTACCAATTGTGAAATAACAAGTAGTCGTTTTGATACCTCTCCCTATGGAAATGGCATAAACGTTACCTTCTGTGTGAATGTAAAAGCAATTCATTCGGAGATGGCTCGTAATGGACTCTCAGGTATACGATGTGCAGAAAGTAGCCAAATAGCTATAATCAACAGCCTCGCTGAAGGAAATGGAGAAAATGGGATATTTATCGAAAAGCAAATGAATAACTGCAAAGATATAACAATCCATCATAACACTGTACAAAATAACAGATGTTATGGTATCGATGCAAGAACGGCCATCCAACCAAGTATTAAAGATAACATAAGCCGCCATAACTATAAAGAATAAAAAATAAATAAGCAATCCAGTGCTATGCGAATTATCTCGCACTACACTGGATTGCAACACTGAACTTATCAAAAAAGAACCTATTAAAAACTACATCTTTCTAATCATTATCTATAATCATTTCGCTTCAGGATTAACAAACATAATCTTCAACGAAGAAAGGAATTCATTTCTGTTATCACATCTAAAGTTACCACTGAATTCATTTTTATCTCTTTCTCCTATTTTTATGCTCACCTTATTCCAACCTTGCAGCAAGGGCAGTTCTTTATAAGTAGCCTCATGCCTATTTTGCGAAGCAACTGCATATGCTTTATCATTAATAGCAAGCTGGCATTCTTTTGCTTTCACAACCAAAGTCAGCTTCGGCATATTCGGTTCAATCAGCAAGTCATCCAAAGGACGCGGACTGAATACATAGATATCCAAGGCCCATCCATCCGCTTTTTTCACTAACTTTTCTTTCGCTGCAACCGGAAATACCAATTGATTATCACGCAAGAAGAAGACTTCATTTGATTTTACTTCAATCTCATTACAATCAATACCGGCATTCTTTAAAATCACTCCCAGTGTATTGTATCCCTTTTCAGAGTTAGTGAATTCTTTCAGGGTACTGATATAGAAACAAGAGGCATCTTTCCGATACTTCACAAACACAGGAGTAGCAGCTGTACATTCGTACTCACTCCGCACCGTGCTGGCAGTTTTGATTTCCTCCGGACGTTTATTCCAAGCTCTCCAATCTGTTTTACAAGCATTCAGCAAGACATCTCCTTCTTCTACCAGCGCACCTGTTAATGAATATTCTGAAGCATCAGCTCTCTGAAGTTCGCAGAAATAGAAATCAGAGTTATTCAAGCCGCGTATCCATGACTTCTGAACCGGCAGGAAAGAAGAACGTTTAAGGTTGTCCAGCGCTACCGGAAGAGGCAATATCTCATTGTATACATTCAATGTCTGAGGTGTTAATCCCCAAATCCATACATCAGCACCCTTAGCAATATTAGCTAACATACTCTTCTTTTCAGCAGCAGACAAAGTGTAAGTACCATCTACAATATAGATCATACGTGCAGGTGCAGTAATCTTTGCAGCAAATTTCACGCCTTGCGCATCCAGAATACCTTTCAATTTACTGTCATCTCCGCCTATGAAAATCACTTCTTTATATTTCTCTGCCGGAGTAGCTGTCGGTGCTTCATATTCTTTTTTGTCAATATCAGCGTAAGCAGACCAAGCAGGGTGTCCCGGTGCATTGGCTGCACGCATAGCATCATACATAGGCCATGGATCATACAAAGGTAGATTCGGATCATATCCCGGATTGAATGTTGTACAATAAGGACCTACACGTTCCGGTTGTACACCCGGTACACCTTCTTTATAATCAGTGAAGAAAATACCATCTTTATTGATATCCGGTTCTGTAGTCATATCTTTCTTTCCCAGCGGCAGCGGTTTCAAAGAGTACCATGCCATATTGAAAACAGTACTGTAAGAAGCTCCCATATTACGCTGGTTAGCAAGGAGGTGGTAGCACTCATTAGCTAATCCTTCCATACGTCCCAACTGCGATTCATAAGCTCTTTCACCATTATACTTAGCAACCTGCTCGGGTGTACCATAGTACGCCATACTATGTTCACCGATTCCCCAAGGTTTACCTATTCCAACCCAATGTTTCATTGAGTTCATGTCACCATAGTGACCTACTGTAACCGGCAAGATGCCATCTCCATCATCTTCTCCATCGGCAGAAATCCATGGGCGGGTCGGATCGTTTGCACGAACAATGTCTCTCCAATCTTCCCAAGCTTTCTTCTGCTGAGGCATCAATTCCGGTCTGTTGTAGACATGCAAAATCACCGGTTTATTTTCATTACTGATACTCCAGCCGAAGACAGAGGCATGATTACGGTCTCTGAGTACAAAACGTTTCAAATGTTCTTTTGATGCTTCCCAGAAGAGCTCAGAATCCAGTTTCGGACCACCATCACTCGCCCAGTTAGCAGTTTCATTCAATACGCAGATACCCATTTCATCAGCTACATCCATGTAGAAACGAGGATAAATCTGTGCATGAGGGCGAACAGCATTAGCATTCATACCCTTAATGGCAGTAAACCATGCCCACGCATATCTGCGTGTCATTTGCGGAATACCCATAAAGTGCCAGGAATCACCTCTCAACTGATAAGGTTTACCATTCAGGTACTGTGTGGTGCCTTGCAATGTCCATTCACGCCATCCGAAACGTTCATATTTCATATCAAGGGTTTCTTTCTTAGCCTGCAATGAAAGCAATACGGCATAAAGATTCGGTTGTTCAGGAGTCCAGTAATTCAACTCACCGGATACCGGAACCTGCAACACTACTTTTGTTGAAGCATTGGCAGGGATACTAACTTTAACAGGGACCACTTTCAAAGCTTCCTGTCCAAGTTCCCATGCAGGTACAGGAGCTGAATTAACATCTGTCCCAGCCAGGTTTACCCATTCATTAATCTTACCTTGAAGTTGCAGATCAGTCTTTTTTTCCGTATTATTCTGTACAGTCACTTCCAGTTCGAGCATATTCTTTGAAACTAACGGTTTCACATATACATCTTCCACATGTACTTTAGGCAATGCCAACAAGTATACATCCTGCCAGATACCGGCAATGTGATATCCCCACATAGAACCGGCAGGAACAATGCGACGACCAATTGTAGAGTTGTTTTCAAACAAAGATTGACTACGAACTCCCACCCATACTTCAGCGGTTTCACCTGCAGCTACCTTATTCGTAATATCTATGCTGAATGGAAGAAAAAGATCAAAATTCTCTCCAACTTTTTCCTTATTGATATAGACCTCAGTATAGCCGGCTACAGCTTCAAAATATAATTTTATCTGCTGACCATTCCAGTCATAAGGAATAGTTACTGTTTTCTTCATCCACGCCATTTTCACTTGTTCCCATTCTTTCGGATAAGACGGGTAGTTGCGATGATCAGGTCCCTCTACATTTCTGTTAGCAAAAGAGTTTATATTCCATGGAGAAGGAATCTTTATACGTGTTTTACTCCATGCACCTTCTTTGGGCAGCGATAATTCCGGTGCCACTCCTTTACCTTGCACGTAACTACCCGGCAAGGCCACAGGTTGGAAATCCCAATAGCCATTCAGACAGATTTCTTTCCTATACTCCTTTTCTGTTCTATTCACAAGACCCTCACTTGGTGCAAACGGGAAATTATACACCAATTTACCATCGCTCGATGTGGTTTGCCCCACTGCCTTTCCCGGCAGCAAGAACAAAGTCGTCAACAAGCTTAATAAAATTGCATTTCGTTTCATTTAAGAATACTATTAATTAGGTATTAGACATATTTGTTTTTCCTGTCTGCAAAGTAAACAGGGTGACATTAAAAAGTAAGCCGAAACAGAATTAATATTGGATTAAAAACACATTAATCCTCCGGAATCCAGAACTTTTCTGTTAATAATGCAAATCAGTAGTTGAATTAACATCTTTCTGATGATTATGGACATGATATACCCAACTGTATTCAGTATACGACAGAACCCTATTCAGTATACGACTGAATGGCATTCACTATACGACTGAATTAGGTTCAGCATACTACCCTTTCTTAAGTATACGTTATTTATAAATAATATATAATATTATTCAGTACTTATTTTAGTTTAGAACTATATCATTTATTCTGTAATCTTCGTACCTTTGTCGTATGTACTAATATGATAATCATGGACAAATTTAATGTAAAAGATAGTCCTCCGGATACCTCAAGACTTGAAAAATTATTCTTGGAAGAAGGGCTCCTGATGAAAATTAAAAAGAACGAATATCTGGTACAGCAAAATGAGAAAAACAATCAGATAGGCTTTGTCGTATCCGGTATATTCCGTTTGTCTCATACAGATGCAAATGGTAATACATGGATAGTAGGCTATAGCTTTGCAAATGATTTTGTTTGTGATTATCCTTCTTTCATAAAACAGACAGTTTCCACAGTCACGATACAAGCTTCTACCGAATGTGAGATTTATCTCCTCCCTTTGAGCAAACTTAATCAATTCTGGGAAACAGACATGGACACCCAACGATTAGGAAGGCAAATAGCCGAAACCATGTTTGCAGAAATATACCAACGACTATTGGGATTTTATTGCGATACTCCGGAACAACGTTATCATGCATTAATGAAACGATGCCCCGGTTTACAAGAAAAGCTTTCATTCAAAGAAATAGCCCAGTTTCTTGGCATAACTCCCGAAACCCTCAGCAGAATACGAAAAAAGCAACTGTATAACGAAAGGTCTTGACTCTGGTCAAGGCTTTTTCACTTTATATAGCTTAATATTGCCGCCATAAACATAAATCATAAAAGTATGGCAACTTACACTCATTATGGGAAACAAGCTGATGTATTCAAACATCTGGTGCTTTGTGAGGTTCTTCAAATCGAAAAACCGCAGATATACATAGAAACGAATTCAGCATCCGCCATTTATCAAATGGCGCATACCCCGGAACAGCAATACGGCATTTACCATTTCCTGAAGAAAGCCCGTGAAGAAAAACCTTTGAGGGAATCTCCTTATTACAAGCTGGAAAGCACAGAAATGGCAAAAGGAAACTATTTAGGCTCTCCCGCTTTAGCAATGAATACATTGGCAGAACGAACATCCCAATATATATTCTTTGATATAGAAAAAGATGCTTTAGAAAATATAAAATCCTATGCCAAACAAGTGAAATTAGAATCACATATCCAGACCTGTCATACGGATTCACTCGAAGGGGTTATAAAACTACTACCCTCACTTTCCCAATCTTCCTTCCTCCATATCGATCCTTATGAAATTGATAAAAAGGGAATATCGGGAACAACCTATCTGGATGTATTAATACAAGCAACCCAAGCAGGTATGAAATGCCTATTGTGGTACGGTTTTATGACTGAAAATGACAAAATACACATTAACCAATATATAGTGAATAGACTGGAGGAAGAAAGCATAAAAGAATATACCTGTATTGAGTTAATCATGAATTCAATCAGAAAAGATGCGATTCCTTGTAACCCGGGTATATTGGGAAGCGGCATTTTAGCTACCAACTTATCTCAGGAAGCCAATAAAGCAATTTGGGATTATAGCGATATGTTAGTTTGCATGTACAGTGACACTAAATATAAAAGTTATGATGGGAGACTATACAGAGATAGTATAAAGTAAACATACCAACATAAAAAAAGGCTATCTATCCCAGACAGCCAATCTTTTGTTAACCTTAAATCTAATACTATGAAAAACACATTGCAAAGATACGGACTTTCAGGATATCTCCAAATTTCCAAGACTAAACGGGGACATTTATAACATGGTTTAATAGAATGAAGGAAGTTGTTAACTATTCAAATTCTTTATGTTAACAATTAACATAAAGAATTCCACTTTCTACAGCATCATTGATCTTTTTCGCTTTCAGCCTCCAGATCCTTGATTTCTCTGTTCAGGAAGACGGATAAGATAGTTCTCAGAACAACTATACCACCTAAAATAGCCAGTTCATTCAAAGTTGGCTCCAATACTGTTTTTAAAATATCTGATGCGATTAAGAATTCAAGTCCGAGCAACAAATAAGTTCCGAAAGTTGCCCGTAATTTTCGGATGTTAGTAGTCGAATACTTACCCGTGAACCTTTTGAACTCATTGATCAGAAAAGATATTATTCCGATTAATGCTCCATAGGTGACAATTAGAAGACTTGTCACACTGATTATTGTAGCTAATGTATTTAAGAAAGTAGTAAGCATGCCGATTGAAGTTTATTAATATAACATTGCAAAATGCTTTAATGTTTGATTTTTATGAAAAAGCTTTGATACCGGTCTTTGCAGATATCAGGTACCAGCTCGCAACAGCGCAACGATAGGTGCCTTACCTGTAATGTAAGTATGGGATATTCATTTGCTCCTGAAAAAGATGTAAATGGTGGATATTTCTTCAACCCGACAATCAATTCCAAGAAAAGCTCCGTCACAACTCAATTTCAATAAAACTGGGGATTCTATTTTAAAAGAATCCCACTTGAGTGTACAAAAAGACAGTAATTATGAATAATATTCCATTTACAGGAACCTATATTTCGCCTACTTTTGCACAAACAAAGAATTTAAGGTTATAGAAAAATGGATAAACACACATTTTACAGTTATTTGATAGTAGGTATGACATTTGCCTTTGGATTGTCTGTACAAGCTCAGAACAAGATTACTGCACCCATGAAAGACGTCAACCAAGTTATTGACAACACACTGGATAGTTTAAATAAAGCCCACACAGTAAGACCTGTAGCAGGGTCAAGTAGAAAAGGAAATAATCCCGTTTTATTTTTAGTGGGTAACTCTACTATGCGTACCGGAACCTTAGGGAATGGTAATAATGGACAATGGGGATGGGGATATTATGCCGGCGATCATTTTGATTCAAATAAAATCACTGTAGAAAATCATGCACTGGGGGGAACAAGCAGTCGTACCTTTTATAACCGTCTCTGGCCGGAAGTTATTAAAGGTGTACGGGCAGGAGATTGGGTTATTATTGAACTGGGACATAACGACAACGGCCCTTATGATAGCGGTCGTGCACGTGCCTCCATACCAGGTATCGGTAAAGATAGCCTGAATGTCACTATTCAGGAAACCGGAGTACAGGAAACTGTATACTCTTACGGAGAATATATGCGCCGTTTCGTACAGGATGTAAAAGCAAAAGGTGCCCATCCTATCCTATTCTCCCTGACTCCCCGCAATGCTTGGGAAGACAAGGATAGTACGATTATCACACGCGTCAATCACACTTTTGGCCTATGGGCCAAGCAAATAGCCGAAGAACAAAAGATTCCATTCATTGATCTGAATGATATCACTGCCCGTAAATTCGAGAAATTCGGCAAGGAAAAAGTCAAGTATATGTTCTATTTAGACCGCATTCACACCAGTGCTTTCGGAGCAAAAGTAAATGCTGAATCTGCCGCCGAAGGTATTCGGAAATATGCAGGTCTGGAACTGGCTAACTATCTGAAACCAATTGAACAAGATACGATCACTGGTTCCAGCCGAAAAGAAGGATGTCCGGTAGTATTCACCATCGGCGACAGTACAGTCAAAAACAAAGACGATGATAAAAATGGCATGTGGGGCTGGGGAAGCGTAATAGCCGAGATCTTTAATCCGAAAAAAATATCGGTAGAGAATTGTGCTATGGCAGGACGTAGTGCCCGTACTTTCTTGGACGAAGGACGTTGGGACAAGGTTTATAATGCACTCAAACCGGGAGATTTCGTATTAATCCAGTTCGGACACAATGACGGAGGAGATATCAACACTGGAAAAGCCCGCGGTGAGTTACATGGCTCAGGAAACGAAAGTAAAGTCTTCTTAATGGAGAAGACTGGAAAATACCAAGTAGTCTATACCTTTGGCTGGTATCTCCGTAAATTTATTATGGATGCCCAGGAAAAGGGGGCGATTCCCATTGTTCTGAGCCATACCCCCCGCAATAAATGGAAAGACGGACAAATAGAGCGTAATACCAAGAGTTATGGCAAGTGGACACGTGAAGCGGCAGAAGCAACCAGTGCTTACTTTATAGACCTGAATAAACTATCTGCTGATAAACTCCAAAAAGTAGGACCTGAGAAAACCACAACTTTCTACAATACGGATCATACACACACTTCTTTGAAAGGAGCACAAATGAATGCCCGAAGTATTGCAGAAGGATTAAAAACTACAGATTGTCCACTGAAGAAGTTTTTGAAATAGGAGTTATATGAAAACATTGCAGGAATGATCAGCCCCAAGAATGAAAATAGAAAATAAAATAGACATGGTTAATTAATCCAAAAGAATAGCTTCATCAAACAAATAATCACTTCTTTTGCTCCTGTCAAAAAACAAAACTGGACTATAAATGAGCAATAAGATTGATATCAAAACTCTGAAAGCTTTGCGGCAAGGTAGCCACAAGGCTTTCGAAGAAGTTTTTATCACTTATTACGGTAAGACGAAAGCCTTTATATATGGCTACATCAAGTCGGGTCCGGATGCCGAGGAGCTTACAGAAGATTTATTTGTGAATCTTTGGATAAACCGTCATTCTATTGATATTTCAAAATCATTTGATTCTTTCTTACATACAGTAGCAAGAAACTCTGCTATCAACTTCCTGAAACATAAATATGTAGAAGATACCTATCTAGATAATATCCAAAAGCAAGAATGCAGTTCCACTTCGGAAGAAGACCTGATAGCCAAAGAACTCGGCCTATTGATAGACGACACAGTAGAAAAAATGCCGGAACAGAGGAAGAAGATATACACCCTGAGCCGTAACGAAGGTTTAAGCAATGAAGAGATAGCAGCACAACTGAATACTACGAAGAGAAATGTAGAAAGCCAGCTAAGCCTCGCCTTGAAAGAAATACGGAAAACAATTTCATGCTTCTTCTTATCACTGTTATAATACACTCTTTTTTCGCTCCAACCCCCTAAAAAAGGAGTAAAAGAAAAAATATATTCACCTAAAATAACAAAGAATCATTTTTCTTCGTATAATTGCAAATTATTATATTCATAATCTTATGGGGAAAAGATTTTTATTTATTGCTACTTGCATAACTTCGACACTATTACTAGCGACAAGTTGTTTAGAAAAAAATGATGTGTATGTTAAAATTCCGGCAGACCAGTTCTTCGATTTTGACTTAAACCAGAAGATAAACCTGTCTGTGGACTATGGATTCGAAGGAAAAGACTATGTTGTCTTATTCGACCTCTACGACGAAAATCCGATAATAGAAAATGAAAACGGGGAACTTGTCAAAAAAGACATCTCTCCCATTTATCGTGCCGCCACAGATAAGGATGGTAAATTTTCCGGAGAGATACAAATTCAATCTGCTTTGTCAGAGGTATGGTTATACTCAGAGTATGCTGGAACACTCTCTCCTATTCAGTTAGAAGTTACTGATAACTCTATCATGTACAATCAGGAGAAGTATATTGCAAAAGCAACTACCCGAGCCTTAACACCTAACAATCATCAATATCCTGACGGCTGGCTAACCTTGGGTGACTGGAGTACCCTCGGAACTCCTGCTTATCTAACACCCGGCAGAGTGCTGCCTGATGCAAAAACGTTGTATAACATAAATGAGATATTCGTCAAATACAATGGAACTGCTATGGAGCAAAGAGATTATGGAAAAGCATTCTTCGCTCCTGGCGTTAGTTCTGAGATAAAAATCATAAAAGCTACAAAAGTTTACTTATGCTTCATTAGTAGTTCCGCTGCCTGGAACAACAGTGTCGGTTACTTTAGTTATTCTACCGGACAAGAGCCCCAAAGTATATCAGAAGTGCAGAGAATCATTGCATTCCCCAGTGCCACATCTATTGCCCAAAAAGGTGCAACGGGAGCATTAGTTAGTGGAGACAAGGTGCAACTGAAATATTGGGATGGAGAAAAATTCCAGGATGAATTTCCGGCAGGGGTAACCATCGGATGGTGGTTGCAAGGAATGGGATTCAATACAGGAAATATCATACATAAAGTAGATGGAAGATACAATAGTTTCTCACTTCCCCACCTAAATTCGGATGGGATACAACGAAGTATTTCATTAAGAGAGCCGGACTCTGACCAACTTGTAGCTATTGGATTCGAGGATAATAATGACTATCGTTACAATGACGCCACTTTTTATCTGCAAATAGAAGAGAAGGGAGCAATAGACGAAAGCAACACACCTACAATACCGGATGTCGGAAATCCACCGAGTAACACAGAGAACTTCACTACATACTATGGTACACTAACCTTTGAAGACTTGTGGCCATCAATGGGTGACTATGATATGAATGATGTGATGATAGACTATTCATGCAAAGTGTATAAAAACACAAGTAATAACAGAGTATATAAGATAGAGAATCAATTCATTCCACGTCATAATGGTGGTACACTTCAATCAGGATTTGGTTTCCAGTTGAGCAATGTCTCATCTGGTGAAGTAAGTAATATAACGATAGATGGAGCCGGACAATCCCAATATATGCAAGGAGCTAATCAGGAGCCTGGACAAAGTCATCCTACTTTCTTATTATTCGACAATATCAAAGATGTGCTCGAAAAGACAATCACAATAAGTTTTGAACTGAACGATCTTGAAGAAGCAAATGTCGTACCTCCATATAATCCATTCATCTTTGTAGAATCGGACAAAGGCAGAGGAAGAGAAGTACATTTAGTGAAATATCCTCCGACAGACAAGGCTGATTTCGGTCTATTCGGTACAGGAAGCGATGCTTCACGCCCTGATGAAGGCCTCTACTACGTAATGAACAGGCTTAAATTTCCCTTTGCCCTGAATTTGGCAAGTATTAAGGATTTCCCTACACCCGATGAAAGTGTAAGAATCGACTTAGCTTATCCCCAATTCAACGATTGGGTAAAGTCTGAGGGAAAAACTAATAAAGATTGGTATAAGCATCCTGCACAATAGAGTTAGGAAATGAATTAATCCAATAACTCATTTTGGTCAAAAGCTCTCCATATCCATATCAAGCCCGCACTTGCTCCACTCCTATACGGGAAACAAAACAGTGGAGTTGGTATGGAGTTGGTATGGAGGAGATATGGAGTTAGTAAGGTGCAGATTATTTTGTTCCTTTTCTCGGTTATTAGAGAAAGCCTACTTCCTTAAAATAAAAAATAAAAAAAACTCGGTTTTCTTACTGAGCTTTTCATCTGTTAGCTGTATATATTATAAAATGCAGCCAGATGAAAAAAAATATTATCGCTAGAATTCTTAAGAAATACTTATCCGGACGTTTCTCTTCCGATACAGAAGAAAGGGTTCAGAAATGGATTATTAAAGATAAAGATATTGAGGAAAAAGAAAAAGCCTCACTGGAATATTGGAATGAACTGGAAGCAAAAGCCGATCCGGACACAGAACTTATACTGGACAGAGTAAATCAAAGAATTGACTATAAAGAAATCGTTCACCGACCTTTCTATCAGAAATTGGCACGTATTGCAGCCGTTCTGATTCCACTATTTATGATGACAGGAGGCTATCTATATTATACCTCCACACAAAATAAATGGATTGAAATATCAGTTGCATACGGTGACAAGAAACACTTCTTATTACCGGACAGTTCTGAAATATGGCTGAATGCGGGAACTGTAGTCAAATATCCGAAAGAGTTTTCGAAAGTGCAACGCCTTGTACACCTTGATGGCGAAGCTTATTTTTCTATTCGGAAGAACACAAGTAAACCGTTTATTGTAGAAACCTCCCAACTCTCAGTTAAAGTATTAGGAACTAAATTCAACGTAAAGGCTTACGCTGATGATGAACTGGTGACCACTACCCTGACAAGTGGTAGAGTGGAAGTTATCCCTCCCACCCAAGACCCACGGATACTAAAGCCTAATGAACAGTTGACATACGATAAAAAAACATACGCCGTCAACATTACTGAAGTCTCCCCAACCGATACAGATGGCTGGATCACGGGTAAACTGATATTTACCGATGCACCTTTCACCGAGATCCTGCAAACACTTGAAAGACGTTATAATGTGACTATCAATCATACAATGAACATCCCTGCCTCCAAACGATATACCGTCCGATTCCTTAAAGATGAAAATCTGGAAGAAATACTGCCTGTATTAAGTGAGATGATTGGCTTCAGTTATCAAAAGCAAGGAAACAAAGTAGAACTAATCAAAAAACAATAAAAAGAAACTGCCTATGAAGAAAAAGAACCGGATTGCAGCTTGAGACCCTCAACCCGGTTCTGAAATGCTAATGCTCTATTTGAAAGTGAACTAAAATAAAGTATCAACCATACAAAGATAATGCAATTTGAGTGCAGAACTTTCATGCTTGCATGAAAAAGTTCTGCCGAAATGCAGCTTATCTTATAAAAATGTACAATAATGAACCGAATAACCATTAATAAACAAATAAATAAGATACTCCTTTTTTTATTTTTTGCCTTTCTATCATTTAATGCCACAGCACAGAATGACAAAAAGCAAATCACCATACAAAATAAAAACATATCACTGAAAGAAGCTTTTGCCGAGATAGAACTACAAACCGGATATAGCATAGCTTATGAGTTGTCGACTGTAGATGTAAAGAAGAAAATATCCCTGTCATTAGAAAACCAGAGTATTGACAAGGCGTTATCACAAATCCTGAAAGACACCCGGTATTCATACAAAATAACAGGCTACCATATCATTATCACTCCATCCGACAACGAACAACAGAAATCCACCAAGGAAAAAACGGAGAAACCTACCCAAACAGTCAGAGGAATCGTACTGGATTCCAAAACCAATACACCTATAGAGTTTGCGACTGTAAGAATTATGAATAGCGGTTCTTTGGGCAGTACAACAGATAGTCTGGGGAGATTTCGGATAGATCATGTTCCTGTGGGACGATGCAATATACAAACCTCCTATGTAGGATATAATGCCAATATTTTCAATGAAATACCTGTAACCTCTTCCAAGGAAGTATATATGGAAATCCCATTGGATGAGAATGTTCATTCGTTGGCGGAAGTCGTCATACAACCGGAGATAAAGAAAGATAAGCCCCTGAATGCAATGGCCATTACCGGCGGACGTATGATCAGTATGGAAGAGGCAGGCAGGTTTGCCAATGGCTTTGATGATCCGGCACGTCTGAGTTCTGCATTTGCAGGTGTGGCAGGAGATGTAGGAACCAACGCTGTAGCTATCAGAGGAAATTCACCCCAGTTTACCCAATGGAGGTTGGAAGGTGTAGAAATTCCTAATCCTACTCACTTCGCTGACCTTACCGGACTGGGTGGAGGTTTTCTTTCGGCCCTGAGTACACAGGTGATCGGTAACTCCGATTTCTACAACGGTGCGTTCCCTGCCGAATACAGCAATGCGTTATCAGGTATCTTCGACATGCAAATACGAAATGGTAACAATCAGAAGTACGAACATACATTTCAGTTGGGTATTCTGGGTATTGACCTGGCATCGGAAGGCCCGATAAGCAAGAAGCATGGAAGTTCCTATATCCTTAATTACCGCTTCTCTACTACTTCTTTAGCTACAGGAAATGACATGAACCTCAAATATCAGGACTTATCATTTAAGCTGAATTTTCCTACCCGGAAGGCCGGAACTTTCTCTATCTGGGGGATCGGACTGATTGACCGCTATAAACCGGAGATTCTCGATCGTGATGAATGGGAAACACAAAGTGACCGGCAATCCGGAAATACAACATTTGATAAAGCAGCAGGAGGAATTACTCACAAGTATCTTATCAATACGGATACTTATATCCACTCTTCATTAGCCGCTACTTATGCAAAAGATCACACAGAAGCTGATCAGATGACAGAAGATGATAAACTGGTCCATGTAGGAGATATCCGGAATTCCAAATGGGATATCGTTTTCAATTCTTATCTGAACAAGAAGTTCAGCTCCAACCACATCAACCGGACAGGTATCACAATCACAGGACTTAAATACGATCTGGATTACAAAATCAGTCCTAATTTTGGTTTAGATATACCTATGGAACAGATTTCAAAAGGGAACGGAGAAAGTTGTGTACTCTCGGCCTACAGCAGTTCTGTCATCAACCTAAGTAATCATCTTACCACCAGTCTGGGCATCACTGCGCAATACTTCACTCTAAATAAGAACTGGACCATAGAACCCAGAGCAGCCCTGAAATGGACTTTCAATCCGAAACATGCCCTGGCATTGGCATACGGCCTGCACAGTCGAAGAGAAAGACTTGACTACTACTTTGTAGAACAAGAGGTCAATGGAAAAACTGAATCCAACAGATATCTGAATTTTTCAAAGGCTCATCACTTTGGGCTTACATACGACTGGAACATCAACTCATATATACACTTAAAAGTGGAACCCTATTATCAATATTTATTCCGTATTCCCGTTGAAGAGAATTCTTCCTTTTCTATCATCAACCATCAGAGCTTCTACCTGGAAAGAATATTAAAGAATAGAGGTTCCGGAGTGAACTACGGTATAGACATCACATTAGAACAATACATGAAAAATGGTTTCTACTATATGATAACGGCTTCTCTTTTTAAATCGAGATACAAAGCCGGGGATCATATCTGGCGCAACACACGGTTGGACAAAAACTACCTCCTAAACGTACTTGCCGGAAAAGAATGGATGGTGGGACGCAATAAACAAAATGTACTAAGCCTTAACGGACGTATCTTCTTCCAAGGTGGCGACCGCTACACTCCTGTAGACGAAGAGAAAAGCCTGATAGAACATGATATCAAATTTGATGAAACCAGAGCTTACAGCAAGAAATTTAATCCTTCTCTCAATGGTGATATTTCTTTCAGTTATAGAATCAACAAAAGGAAAATATCTCATGAGTTTTCCATTAAAATGCTAAATGTAGGTATGCGCACAGGTATGCACTTTTACCAGTACAACGAAAAGACCCATAAGATAGAGAAAGAAGACGGATCGGGTATGATTCCGAATATCAGTTATAAAATCTACTTTTAATTTATGAAAGAGAACACTTATTGCTTACACCATTTTACAGCGAAAATATTCTATTGCCCCCCGATAAAAGCAAAGAAGATGTATCAGGAAATTTCACAGTACCGGAATGAATTATCATCCTTTGTATGAACTAACCGTTCACGACAGACGTTATATCCATAGAACTTTAAATACCAACGATCATGGAAAAGTATCTGATTCATAGTAATGAGTTGCATTTCATCAACAAGGAACGCATTCACAGGGAAGTAGAGAAAATGGTAGAGTCATTAGACATGGCAGCAGGTTCCACCAAAGGATTCGACCTGTATACCGTAGTAGAAAGTTATTTCACTGATCTCGAAAAGCGAAGGGAAATCAATCGCTTACTGCATATAGAGAAAGATGAATGCGAAGCCATAGAGGAAGAACTCGGAGTATATGAAATGTGATTTGCAATAAAAACTATCACGAGTATTAACTATAATGAATAAAGGGCATAACAAGTTGTTGTTATGCCCTTTATTCATTTACGGTAATCAATTCCAGACTACTATCAATCCTTTGCCTGATGTACCGTCAGCTGTGGGAAAGGGAAACCAATACCCTCCTTATTGAACACAGAGTAGATGGTCTTGTTCATATCGAAATAAACTCCCCAATAGTCCTCACTCTTCACCCAGGCACGGATAATCACATTCACGCTACTGGCATCCAGTGCATGAAGGGCAACAAAAGGAGCCGGATCACTGAGAATCCGCTTGTCTTCAGCAATGATACGACGGGTAGTTTCTTCCACCTTATCAAAGTTTTCGCCATACTCCACACCGATTATCCATTCTACACGACGGGTAGCTTCACGACTGTAGTTAGTCACAGTACCACTACTCAACGCACCATTCGGGATATAAATAATCTTATTATCACCGGTAGTCAGGATCGTATGGAAAATCTGAATCTCACGAACCGTACCCGTGATGCCTTGGCTTTCAATCAAGTCACCTACTTTATAAGGACGGAGCAGCAATACAATCAGACCACCTGCAAAGTTCTGCAAGTTACCGGACAATGCCATACCAATAGCTACACCGGCGGATGCCAGCAAGGCAGCAAATGAAGTCGTTTCCACTCCCAACTTACCGATAACGGCAATAATCAATAAGATAGTCAGCAAGATGTTCACCAGACTCTTTACAAAACTCTGGATACTGGCATCCACATGTCGCTTAGCCAATAAGCGGGCCAACATTTTATTAAGGAAAGAAATAAGGAAACGTCCTATAATAAAGATCAATACAGCACCAATGATATGGCCACCCGCATTCACTCCCCAGTCTATCAACTGTTGGAGAAATACCTGCAATTTACTAAAACCGTCTTCCACAACAGTTTCAGTTGCAGGAGCCGCTGCTTGTAAAAATAATAACATAATATTTGTTCGTTTGAAGTTAATAATTCAAGTTTCGCAAGCTCAACTTTCGTAGTTGACAAGGTTTCAGTTGACAAGGGAACAAGGGAGATAGTCTCACAAACAATTCTTACCTATCATTTTCTCATGAAAAGCCTGACATTCTTGCCTTGTTCCCTTGTCAACTGAAACCTTGTCAACTGCAAAAGTAACAAATATTTCCGGTTATCGTTCACTCGATTTGCGTGTTTCAGCGAAAACACTTAATTTTGCCCCCGATTTCAACTAAGGGGTGCCCTAATATGACGGGCTGAGATCATACCCATTGACCTGATCCGGGTAGTGCCGGCGGAGGGAAAAGAAGAAAAGTTCCCCTTTTCTGTATTAATCTTTAATAGTTAAAATTGTAATGAGAAAACATGCAATGGCGGCCTGCCTGTTGATGGCAACGCTGAGTGTCTGTGCGCAGACGCATGAGAAAGACAGCTTGCGGGTGATAAACCTGCAGGAAGTAGAAGTTATCTCTACCCGTGCCACGGGAACCACACCTGTGGCGTTTACCAATGTTAGTAAAGAACAACTTAAAAAGCAGAATTTCGGGCAAGACCTGCCCTATTTATTAAGCATGATACCTTCTGCCATTACAACAAGTGATGCAGGTGCCGGTATTGGTTATACCACCTTGCGCATACGCGGCACAGATGGCACGCGAATCAATGTCACCGCCAACGGTATTCCTATCAATGATGCAGAAAGCCACACCGTATTCTGGGTAAACCTGCCTGATTTTGCCTCTTCCGTAAAAGACTTACAAGTGCAACGAGGCGCAGGTACTTCCACCAATGGTGCAGGTGCATTCGGTGGTAGTATCAATATGCAGACAGGAGATTTTTCATTGAAACCATATGCCGAAATCAACGCATCTTACGGCTCATTCAATACTCACAAAGAGACGGTGAAAGTAGGTACCGGACTTATCAACGAACATTGGTCTTTTGACGTACGGCTATCCAATATCAGTTCGGATGGCTATATAGACCGGGCATCCGTTGGCTTAAATTCCTACTATGCCCAGGGTGGATATTATAATGACAACACATCGGTGAAACTGATCACTTTCGGCGGAAAAGAGCGCACTTATCATGCATGGAATTATGCCAGCAAAGATCAAATGGCAGCATTCGGACGCCGTTTCAACTCTTGCGGATACATGTATATTGAAGATAAAAGCGGAGGGATACATCAACCGGAGATTGATTACGATTATGGTGTCAAAGAAGCCGATCAACTGATCAAAAATGGTGGCACTTTCCACTTCTATGATGACCAGACAGATAACTATGTACAAAAGAACTATCACCTGTTAGTCAACCACACCTTTACTCCGCAATGGCGTCTGAATGCCGGCTTGCACTATACCAAAGGAGATGGATATTATCAGGAATACAAGATTGGACGTAAATTGGTAGAATATGGCATGAAACCCTATGAAGTAAGTGGAGAAAACGTAACCAAAAGCGATCTTGTTCGTAAAAAAGCAATGGATAACTGGTTTGGTGGAGGAATCTTCTCCGTAAATTATACCAATGACCGACTGAATGCTTCACTGGGTGGCGGTCTGAATCGTTATGATGGCGACCATTTCGGTAAAGTACTGTGGGTGAAGAACTATCTGGGGCAACTGAATCCTGATAATGATTACTACCGCAACAACGCTACTAAAAATGATGGAAATATCTATCTGAAAGCCAACTATGAGTTAGGTGGTGGTGTCAGTGCATACGCCGATCTGCAATATCGTCACATCACCTACAAGATGCATGGTCAGAATGACAAATGGAACGATGATACGAACGCACTTCAAACCTTGCATATTGAAGATAAGTTCGACTTCTTCAACCCGAAAGCTGGTTTGTTCTGGCAGATCAATACTAACAACCGTCTATATGGTTCATTCAGTGTAGCCCATAAAGAACCTACGCGCAATAACTATACCGACGGAAAACTAACCGAACATCCCAAAGCAGAACGCTTATTCGACTATGAACTGGGATATACCTTTGCCAACTCATGGTTAAATCTGGGCGCTAATCTCTATTACATGGATTATAAAAACCAGCTGGTATTGACAGGCGAAAAGAATGAAATTGGCGAAGCTGTAGCAGCCAATGTACCCGACAGTTATCGCATGGGTATAGAACTCATGGCCGGATTGAAACTGAACTGTGGTTTCCAATGGGATATCAATGCCACCTTTAGCCGTAACCGTGTAGAGAACTTCTCCGAGACACTGTACGAATGGGAAAAGCCTACTACCGAAGCCTGGAAAATAGATCGTGGCAATACTCCTATCTCTTTCTCACCGGACTTTATTCTGAACAATCGTTTCAGTTATACGTATAGAGGGTTTGAAGCAGCCCTGCAATCCCAATACGTCAGCAAACAGTATATGACCAATGCTAAACGTGATGACCAAATATTGGATGCTTACTTCGTTAGCAATCTGAACCTGGCATATACCTTCAAACTGCCTCGCATGAAGTCAGTCACAGTGGGTTGTACGATATATAACCTATTCAATGAAACATACGAAAACAATGGTTTCGCAGGTAGCGGATATTCCCTCAATGATGCAGGAGAAAAAGAACGTTACAGCTATGCAACCTATGCGGCACAAGCCGGAACCAATGTTCTGGGACATATCTCTTTGAGTTTTTAAAGCATGGAACAAACTCTCGAAATTATCGGAACCATCGTCGGTCTTGTCTACCTCTGGTTAGAATACCGGGCAAGTATCTATCTTTGGATAGCGGGCATCATCATGCCTGCTATCTACATTTTCGTCTATTACGATGCCGGACTGTATGCTGACTTCGGAATAAATATCTATTATCTGGGGGCGGCCGTCTACGGTTGGATGATGTGGAAATACGGCAGTTTTGTAAGACGAAAACTTCATCTACGTATCAAAGAAGGACAGCAGGAACTTCCCATTACCCGTATGCCAATGAAATATTACCTGCCCCTCGGCATTGTATTCGCCGTTACTTTTGTCGGCATTGCCTGGATACTCATTCGTTTTACCAACAGTAATGTACCCTGGCTTGATTCTTTCACCACTGCCCTCAGTATCGTAGGCATGTGGATGCTGGCACGTAAATATGTAGAACAGTGGTGGGCATGGATTGTAGTGGACATTGTCAGTGCAGGACTCTATGTTTACAAAGACCTCAATTTCACAGCAGGACTGTATGCTCTTTATACAATAATCGCTATCTTTGGCTACTTCAAATGGAAGAGGATGATGGGAAGAGTGGTAGAGTGATAAGGTGTTAAGGTGATAGGGTGATAAAAGAAACAATGATGAAAGAAAATAATAATAAGAATTCAGTGGAACTCTGTGTTCTCTGTGGTGAACCGGAAGCAGTTATCTTAGCCAATGGTGATTATCCGACCCATCCCATACCTTTGCAGGTACTGGCAAACGCTCCTTATATCGTTTGTTGTGATGGCGGTGCAGATGCTTATATAGATTGCGGCAACGTACCTGATGTTATTATCGGTGACGGAGATTCCCTGAGTGAAGAGAACCGCCGGAAATATAGTCATATTCTCCATTACATCTCCGACCAGGAGACCAACGACCAGACTAAAGCCGTAAACTTCCTTTTATCACAAGGCAGAAAAAACATCGCTATCGTAGGAGCCACAGGCAAACGGGAAGACCATACTTTAGGAAATATCAGCCTGCTCATTGATTATATGCGTACCGGAGCTCATGTCCGCATGCTGACCGATTATGGTATTTTCATTCCCTGCCATGACACCTGTTCTTTCCCCAGCGAGCCAGGGCAACAGATTTCGATCATAAACTTTGGTGCCCATAACCTGCGAGGTGAAGGCTTGGTATACCCTCTCAGTGACTTCACTAACTGGTGGCAAGGTACACTGAACGAAAGCACGGAAACAGAATTCACCATTCACGCAGAAGGGGAATACTTGATAATTATGAATTATGAATTATGAATTATGAATTGCTACGCTGTCATGCCGCATGGCAATTCATAATTCATAATTCATAATTCATAATTACTACTTACCTTTCCTCTCCGCTACCTCCACAAAGTACACACTCAGACATATCATCCCGATAGCCACCCCCTGTTCCCAGGTAAAGCGGTCTTGCCCCACGATATAAGAAACGACGGTCGTCACAATCAGTATCAGATAGCCATACATGGCCACTACGGTTGTCTTCAGATATTTCAATCCGATGGGCATCAACCAATAACTAAGGTAAGTAGGGAAAATAAGGATGAACGCCAAAATCATCCACGGCATCCAGTGCCAGGTTCCATGTGCTGCGTCGGCGAACAACGGCGCGTCCCAGCCCAGGATAGTAGATATCACCAGACCGGACAGCGCCGCGCCCCCAAACACATATTTCATTACGGTCACCAAGCCGATCTCTTCCAGCAATTTCTTACTCAGAATCAGATAAATGGCAAAGAACACCGAACTGAGCAGGCACAACATATTACCTGTAAAGGCATCATGTGCCAAGTCATCGCTGCCTTGAGTCAATATACACAGCAATGCACCACCGAACCCGAGGGAAATACCGATAATTTTCATCAGTGTAGCCCGCTCGTGCAGAAAGAGAACGGAGATAAGAAATACCCAGATAGGTTGCAGGGAATTGAATATGGCACTACTGACGGGTGTCGTCTTACTGATACCCAGCAAATAGCAGAACATAAAACCATACATGCCGAATGCTCCCAGACAAAGTAACCCGATACGCTGCCGCCGTGTGATAGGTGCTTCTTTCACAAACCAGCCTGTCACCCAGAACGCTATAGCAGCAAAAGTACAACGCACCGTGACACCCGTCAATGCACCCATCCACACGGGCAGCAGGAATTTCAGGGCATTCATATTCAATCCCGCAAATATTCGCGAGACTACCAAACTTAAATTGGCCTCCAGTTTCTTATCTTTCATTCGGATATCGCAATTTTGGTTTCAAGGCAGAGAACGCAGGGAGAAGAAAATTGTTCAACGTGCATGGATATTCCAAAACTATTCGTATCTTTAGGATGTTCTATGAAAAACAAAAAAGGATAGCCCTATGAAAAGTAAAGAAGAAAAAGACACACTGCGTACCGAAACGCAAGATGAACCTAAGAGCAAAGAACAAGTGCTCGTATTCTCTCATCAACTGCGCCGGGAAGTTGAAACTGCCTGCTGCCAATTGGATAACCGCGAAGGACAGAATAACTTAACAATAAACAAGGAGGTAGCAGAATGGCTAAGCAAGTAATATGGTCGCTCGTCGCCAAGAAACAGTTGAAGGAAGCATTCCAGATACTAAAACTAAAGAATGGGAATAATGAGGTTGGTGAAGTGCTCTATGTACAATTGCAGAACATATTACACCGCATCAGCATGAATCCGTTCATCGGACAAACAACAGAAATAGAAAATATACGCTACATCATTCCTCACCCGGGATATACACTTTTCTATCGACATAGCCTCAAGAAGATAGAAGTTGTTGTACTATGGGACAACCGACTAAAAATGGGGGAACTGAAAGTAATCCCCAAAAAGGAATGAGATGTAAAAAAAGTAAATAAGTAGCGAATTATGATTGAACAAATTCCATCGCATGCCATGCATACCATTTTTGTGTGAACTCATCACCCAAGTTGTATTGACTGGCAACATTACGTACTGTTTCCAAATTCAAATTATCAGGCAAACGGAGAAGTGCGTTTGCAGCACAGAGGTTTTTGTATTCTTCATCAAGAATAATCCTTTTACGGAGAGACAGGTTATCATCTCCGATATAAGTCCTGTGACTTATCATGCGTTCTGACACCAGCCTGCCAATCATGACACCTTGCTCTGATATAAAATAGTATGAATTATCAGGTTGCCTGACATAAAGAGTATTATTATTTTTCAAGCTAAAAAACTCAAATGCATTATAATTACCAGTTTCCAGATTATAATACCTGAGGTAACGTTCTCTATATCTCTGCATAAAATGTGGAGTATACTCAAGAACAAGAGGATGTTTATTGCTCGATAATGCAATATATCCGCAAGTTTCCTGACCGGTTATCGGAGCGTAAATAAGAAGTGAAATACCTTCATTGAGAGCAAGAAAGGCAATGGTCCAAGAATTATTCCGCTTTGTCGTGACTACCATTCTTTTAACAAATCTTCCGATAAAGTGTTCTTGCCTGTAGCGCTTTCCACAACGATCCATAAATAAATCGATTTTGGTCTGCAATATTGAAAAATCTTTCAGTGCTTCAGCACATAACTCTTCGGACGACATTGACGATACAAACATGTTTTTATCTTGTTTATGGTTAATACAAACCAGAAATTGAATATGGGTACAAAGGTATAAAAAAACAATCCAACATAGTTGGCAGAGGCCTTTTTTCATGTTATAATAATATTATCCTTGAGTAGTTACTGATTTTTTGTCAAGAGCAGATTTATGCATTCCATCATGTGTTTCATGCAAACAGATGATGCGTTTGCCACAAGTAGATGGTGTGTTTTCCACAGTTGAATAAGGCAAATGCCACATTCTAACCGGGTAAATGCCACACTATTTGCCTGTTAGAGTGTGACATTTCAGTCATTAAGATGTGGCATTCGGGAAGATCAAATGTGGCATTTCAGATGGGATAAAAAAAGAGAGGAGAAGCAATGCCCCTCCTCTTATGCTAATTTAAACTTGAATCTGAGTTAAAATTACGGTTACAAATATACTATATTGAAACACCAAAGTCAAGCTTTCGGGTCTTTATTTCTTTCCGCTTAAAGAAATTCCGCTCCTTATAGCGACAATAGATAACTTTTAAAATCAGCAAATTCCTTTGTCATCGACAGACTTTGCTTTTCACCTTGCATAAAAGCTTTCAGTTTCGCAGGAATCTCTACGGTTTCACCAATAATACCTTCCACGGTTTCGAGGAATTTTGCCGGATGCGCCGTCTCCAGGAAAACACCAGTTTCACCTGGTTTCAATCCTTCTTTCAGAGCACGGAAACCACAGGCACCATGCGGATCAAGCAGGTAATGACATTCCTTCCACGTCTCACGCATCGTTTCGGCAATCTGTTCATTAGTATAAGTAGTACCACTGATTTCAGCAGAAATGGCCGCATGACTACCACCATAAAGATCGAGCACACGTGCAAAGTTACTCGGATCGCCCACATCCATAGCATTGGCAATGGTAGCGATAGAAGGACGTGGAGTATAAACGCCAGTCTGCAAATATTGATAGAAAATATCGTTACGGTTATTGGCAGCAATGAAACGCTTCACAGGCAATCCCATACGTTTGCCAAACAATCCGGCAGTGATATTTCCAAAGTTACCGCTCGGAACACAGATAACGGCATCGTTCGCCTTGCCTAACTTCTTCAGTTGAGCATAAGCATAGAAGTAATAGAAAGCCTGCGGTAAGAAGCGTGCTACATTAATGGAATTGGCACTGGTAAGTTGCAAATGCTCATTCAGTTCCTTATCCATAAAAGCAGACTTCACCAACGCTTGGCAATCATCGAATGTACCGTCTATCTCAAGGGCTGTGATATTCTGTCCGAGAGTCGTAAATTGTTTCTCCTGTATTTCGCTGACTTTCCCTTTGGGATAAAGCACATATACATGAATACCCTCCACACCGAGGAAACCATTAGCTACCGCACTTCCCGTATCACCAGAGGTGGCAACCAACACATTGACTTGTTTCTTACCTTCTTTTCTGATGAAGTATCCTAAAAGACGGGCCATGAAACGTCCACCCACATCTTTGAAAGCAAGCGTCGGGCCATGGAAAAGTTCGAGTGAATAAATATCTTCCGTCACCTTCACCAAAGGAACATCAAAATTCAATGTATCGTAAACGATTTGTTTCAATGTTTCGGCAGGTACATCTTCCCCAAAGAAAGCATCGGCTACGCGATAGGCAATCTCCTGAAAAGAAAGAGTATCGATACTATCATAAAAATCTTGCGGCAAAGGTTTAATACTATATGGCATGAAAAGTCCTTTGTCGGCAGCAAGTCCCTTCACTACGGCTTCTTCCAGGCTGGCATCGGGAGCTTGTTTGTTGGTACTGTAATATTTCATAATCAGCTTTTCATAAATTCATTAATAAACTCATCTTCCTTCAATAATCCGTAACTACCTTCGCAAACAGACGCTTCATCAAAGGTCTGTACACTATCCGGTTCGATACCCGGATACCAGATGAGGAAAGGGATCGGTTCATTGGTATGTGTACGGAGCTCACATGGAGTAGGATGATCGGGCAATACGGCAATAGCTACCGGTTCTTCCCAATCTTTCACGGCTTCATATATAGGACCTACAGCACGACTATCCAGATTCTCAATCGTCAGAAGTTTTAAATCCACATTCCCTTCATGTCCGGCCTCATCGCTGGCCTCGATATGTAGATAGACGAAATCATCCGTCTTCAGGGCTTCCAGTGCGGCAGCCACTTTATTTTCATAATTGGTATCATACAGACCCGTTGCACCTTCCACTGTCAGGCGACGCAAGTCCGCATAATATCCGATACCATTGATCAGATCTACAGCAGAAATCACTGCCCCCCGTTTCACTTGTGGGAACTTATCAGACAAACGTTCCATTTTAGGACGATAGCCGGGACTCCAAGGCCAAATACTGTTAGCCGGGTCTTTCCCTTCCGCCATCCGCTTCTGATTCAACGGATGATTTTTCAAGAGCTCCTGCGAACGCAGGATAAGGTCATTAATCAAATCAGCGGTTTGTTCAGGGGACAGAGGAGAAGGGAACGAGGCTTCAGTTGACAAGTTGACAAGGGAGTCACTCTTCCTTGTTACCTCGTCAACTGAAACCTTGTCAACTGAATCCGGTTTCACCAGTAACGGGCGGAAAGGTTTCAAGGGCACATCGTGCGGTGGCGTACAATCAATACGCTTATCTCCGCCTTTGATCACCAATAAATGACGATATTGCACGCCTGTATAGAAACACACCCGCTCATTGCCCAGATGTTCCTGCAAGTACTTCACCAATACATCGGCTTCTTCCGTTGTGATGTGTCCGGCAGAATGGTTTTTAATATGATCGCCTTCAATGCAAATGATGTTACAACGCATTGCCATCTCGCCCGGTTTCAAATCTACACCGATGCTGGCAGCTTCCAGAGGTCCTCGTCCTTCATAAACTTTCGGCAGGTCATAGCCTAGAACGGACATATTCGCTACTTCACTACCGGGATGGAAACCATCGGCAACAGTCTTCAACCGTCCCGTACGCCCCATGCTCGCCAGTTTATCCATATAAGGCGTCTTGGCATATTGCATCAGCGTCTTACCGCCCAATGACTCCACAGGCCAATCCGCCATTCCATCGCCTAATATGATTATATGTTTCATTTTATTAAACATTTGCAATACTCATGATATCCGCAAATACACCTGCCGCCGTTACTCCGGCACCGGCACCGTATCCTTGTATCATCATCGGATATTCTTTATAACGTTCTGTAGTCAGCAGAATAATATTGTTACTACCTTCCAGACCATAGAACGGATGATTTACACCCACTTCCTGCAGGCCGACTGATGCTTTGCCATTCTCCAGTTTAGCAACAAAACGCCAGTGCTTGTTCTCTGCTTCCAGTACCTTGCGACGGGCTTCGAAGTCCGCATCCAGACTCGGCACTTTCTTCCAGAAATCATCCAGCGAACCTTCAAAGAAATCATCGGGCACGAACAGGTTCTTTTCTACATCCGACTGTTCCAGTCTGTAACCGGCTTCACGTGCCAGGATCACCAGTTTACGGATAACGTCCTTGCCACTTAGGTCGATACGCGGGTCCGGTTCAGAGTAACGCTCTTCCTGCGCCATCTTAATGGTCTTGCTGAAAGGAATATCCGCACTGATCTTATTAAAGATATAATTCAGTGTACCACTCAGTACAGCTTCAATCTTCAATATCTTGTCACCGCTATGGATAAGGTCATTGATCGTATTGATAATCGGAAGTCCCGCACCTACATTCGTTTCAAAGAGGTACTTCACACCACGCTGACGGGCAATCTGTTTCAGTTCACGGTAGTTCTCATATTCCGAAGAAGCGGCAATCTTATTGGCAGCCACTACAGAAACGTTGTGCAACAACAAATCTTTGTACAAGGAAGCAACTGCCGCACTTGCCGTACAGTCTACAAATACCGAGTTGAAGATATTCATGCCGATAATCTCGTCACGTAAAGTTTCCAGCGTGCTCGGTTTGCCCTTCTCTGCCAGTTCTGCACGGAAATCTGTCAGATCGAAGCCTTCACGGCTAAACATAGCCCGGTCAGCATCAGCGATACCCACAATATGTAGCTTCAATCCATTCTCCATCATCAGCTTCTGCTGTTGGCAGCGGATTTGTTCCACCAGGCTACCGCCTACCGTACCGATACCGCAAATAAAGAGGTTCAGTACCTGGTATTCCGACAGGAAGAATGAATCGTGGATAACGTTCAATGATTTACGCAATGATTTGGAATCCACTACAAATGAAATATTTGTTTCCGAGGCACCCTGAGCACAAGCTATCACATTGATACCGTTACGTCCCAACGTACCGAACAGCTTTCCGGCAATACCCGGCGTATGCTTCATATTTTCACCTACAATAGCTACCGTAGCCAGGTTCTTCTCCGCCTGTATCGGAGAAATCTCACCCATTTCAATCTCTTTGGCAAACTCCTCGTTCAGCACTTCACATGCCAGGTCAGCATCCGCATTACGCACACCGATAGACGTAGAGTTCTCCGAAGATGCCTGAGATACAAGGAACACACTGATACCATTCTTTGCCAGTGCCTTAAAGATGCGGTAGTTCACACCAATCACACCTACCATACCCAAACCCTGCACAGTAATCAGACTGGTATCATTGATAGAAGAAATACCCTTAATCGCTTTCGTACGCGGATCAGATACTTCCTGTCTGATAATCGTTCCCTTTCCTTCGGGATTGAATGTATTCTTTATTAAAATAGGAATATTCTTGTGGCAAACCGGATAAATAGTCGGTGGATATACTACCTTGGCACCGAAGTTACAAAGCTCCGTTGCCTCTACATAACTCAGTTCGTTAATGGTATAAGCGGTAGAAATCACACGCGGATCTGCAGTCATGAAACCATCCACATCCGTCCAGATTTCCAATTGGTCGGCATCCAATGCCGCCGCAATAACCGAAGCTGTATAATCGGAACCACCACGACCCAGGTTCGTAACATCTCCCGTCACCTTATCAGTAGAGATGAAGCCCGGTACCAGCGCACGCTTCGGCAAAGTACTGAATGTTTTACGAATCAATTCATTCGTCAACTCGGTATCCAATACATACTTGGAGTGCTTCTTTTCTGTTTTGATAAACTTGCGTGAATCAAACCATTCGGCTCCCGTCAACTCTGCAACGATAATGGACGATAAACGCTCGCCATAGCTAACAATCGTATCGGAAGTTTTTTGCGAAAGGTCCTTTATCAGATAAATACCCTGGAAAATATCTTTCAGTTCATTGAGCAATTCACCAATCTGGCGTTGCAGTTCCACTTGCCCCTCACCTGCGGGAATCACTTCTTTAATCATTTCCACATGGCGGTAAACAATTTCGCGGAACTCATTTTCGTAAGCAGCATCACCGGCAGCCGCCATTTTCGACGTGTTTATCAGCTTGTCTGTGATGCCCCCCAGTGCGGAAACCACCACAATTACCGGTTCTTCTACTGCTTCTACAATTCTCTTTACGCTCAAAATACTGTTCGCGGAACCTACGGACGTTCCGCCGAATTTTATTACTTTCATATCCTTTATTACTATTGATAAGGTTGATACAATGTGTCGGAAACAGGACGTATATGCCTGTATTGACTTGAATTAAATAAGAAAAACTGCTGAAAAATAGTGTAACACGTAGAAACACAAATACTATCCATTAACCCCTAAGGGTCATGGTCATGCACATGGATGTGACTGTATGTTGATAGTACTTGTTCATACTCTCTGTTTCTTTCATTATTGATAAGTGTCGCAAAAGTAATAATAAAAACATTCAATCTATCACATTTTGTGGTTTTTTTGTAATAAAAATATAGAAAGGCCTCAAAAGAGGCAGAAATATGCAAAAGAGCGAAGTGTCATTTTCACACATAACCATACAATATTCCGTTACCAGCGGCATAGTTTTATAACATTTTGATATTAAATCCAAGATATATCATTATATTTGCACTAAATTATCGTAAGAGAATGCATATGAGTCCAAATATAACTTCCATTTTGCTAATCTATACCGGTGGAACCATCGGAATGATAGAAAACCCCGAAACGGGTGCTTTAGAGAATTTTAATCTCGAGCAGCTGAAAAAGCACGTACCGGAGCTGCAAAATTTCACATTCCATATCGATACTTACCAGTTCGATCCTCCGATGGACTCTTCGGATATGGACCCGGAAGCCTGGCGCAAACTGGTACATATCATTAGTGACCATTACGATAGATACACAGGCTTTGTAATTCTGCACGGCACGGATACGATGGCATATACCGCATCTGCCCTTAGCTTTATGTTGGAAGGATTGAGCAAACCTGTCATCCTCACCGGCTCACAACTCCCTATCGGAGTACTCCGCACGGACGGAAAAGAAAACCTTCTTACCAGTCTTGAAATAGCCAGTGCACGTGATGCAAAAGGTAATCCGCTTGTACCCGAAGTCTGCATCTTTTTTGAGAATCACCTGATGCGCGGCAATCGTACCATCAAGATGAACGCAGAGAACTTCAATGCATTCCGTTCATTCAACTATCCCGTATTGGCAGAAGCAGGTATTCATATTAAATATAATAATGTGCAAATCCGCTTTAAGGAAGTTGAACGGGAACTGAAGCCACATTATCTATTAGATACCAATGTCGCTGTCCTAAAACTCTTTCCGGGTATTCAGGAGAATGTAGTATCGAGTATACTGGGCATTGAGGGATTGAAGGCTGTCGTGCTCGAAACTTACGGTTCGGGAAATGCTCCCCGCAAAGAGTGGTTCATACGCCGCTTGCGGAATGCTTGCGAGCAAGGGATAGTCATCGTCAACGTCACCCAGTGCAGTGCCGGAACCGTAGAGATGGAACGTTATGAAACGGGCTATCAGCTAATGCAGGCGGGAGTAGTTTGCGGATATGACAGTACAACGGAGTCTGCCGTAACTAAACTGATGTTTCTACTGGGCCACGGTTATACGCCTGATGAGGTACGAAAAAGAATGCGTACTCCGATGGCAGGAGAAATTACGACTATCTAAAAGAAAATTCTTGCAAACCTATATATACCATCCGAATAAATAATCCCTGAATCAGATAAATAAACAGCTAAATTTGTATCTTTGACCAATCATTCAGCAAGTAAATTCCCTTATGGCAAAAGAAAAAACGGTTTATGTGTGCAGTAACTGCGGACAAGACTCCCCGAAATGGGTAGGCAAATGTCCGTCGTGCGGAGAATGGAACACATATGTGGAAGAAGTGATACGAAAGGAAGTCGTCAATAAACGCCCGGTCTCCGGAATAGAAACAGAAAAGCCAAAACCTATTGTTCTTAGTGAAATAGAGGCGGATGACGAACCACGTATCGACCTGCACGATGAAGAACTGAACCGGGTATTGGGAGGTGGATTGGTTCCGGGCTCCCTGGTACTGATTGGCGGTGAACCGGGAATCGGTAAATCAACTTTGGTGCTACAAACTGTGCTCCATATACCCGAAAAGCGCGTTCTCTATGTATCGGGTGAAGAAAGTGCCCGCCAATTAAAATTGCGTGCCGACCGGTTATCGCACAATTCCAGCGATTGCCTTATTGTTTGCGAAACATCATTAGAGCAGATATTCGTACATATCAAGAACACCCGTCCGGAACTGGTAATCATTGACTCTATACAGACCATTTCTACAGAGAGCATTGAATCATCGCCTGGAAGCATTGCACAAGTACGCGAATGCTCAGCAAGCATCCTGCGCTTTGCCAAAGAAACACATACACCGGTATTGCTCATCGGACATATTAATAAGGAAGGCAGCATTGCCGGACCAAAAGTCCTGGAACATATCGTAGACACGGTGTTGCAGTTTGAAGGTGATCAGCATTATATGTATCGCATCCTGCGTAGTATCAAGAATCGTTTTGGCAGCACGGCTGAACTGGGTATTTATGAAATGCGACAGGATGGTTTACGCCAAGTCAGCAATCCGTCGGAGTTATTGTTAAGCCAGGATCACGAAGGTATGAGCGGTATAGCCATAGCCTCAGCCATAGAGGGAATACGTCCGTTCCTGATTGAAACTCAGGCATTGGTGAGCAGTGCGGTATATGGTAATCCGCAACGTTCGGCCACGGGATTTGATATCCGAAGAATGAATATGTTATTGGCAGTACTGGAAAAACGGGTAGGCTTCAAACTGGCTCAGAAGGATGTGTTCCTTAATATTGCCGGAGGATTGAAAGTGAATGATCCGGCGATAGACCTAGCTGTCATCAGTGCCATACTGTCCAGCAATATGGATACGGCTATCGAACCGGAAGTCTGCATGGCGGGGGAAATAGGTTTGTCCGGCGAAATCCGTCCGGTGAACCGAATTGAGCAAAGAATCGGTGAGGCGGAGAAGCTGGGATTCAGACGGTTTGTACTGCCGAAATACAATTTACAAGGAATTGATACGAAGAAACTCAAGATAGAACTAATACCGGTAAGAAAGGTAGAGGAAGCATTCAGAGCACTATTCGGATAAAGAGAAATAGAAACAATCAATAATACTACTATGAAAAGACAATTACATTATCTATCACTTTTAATCCTGCTGTCGCTCTGCGGCTGCGAGGTAACATTGCACGACAACTACGTGGAAACGGAACCGTTGCCACTGGAAACCCCTATAGAAATAAAGCTGGACGCAGAGCAAAACAGCAGCGGAGAACTTCTATTAATAGAAGGCTTTAAAGTAGGATTTCAGATAAACACACCGGAATCCCGGCTAATCTCTGCCTCTTTTTACATTGGTAATAATCTGGTCTGCGAAACGAACAGTCCACAAGGCAGTTTTGATGTCTACAATAATAACTTGACGGGAAACAATCAGGTGAAATGCGAGATTACCACAAAATCACTGAAGCAAGGCGAAAGCATACGTGATCAAGCCTATGGAGGACAAACATATATGGGCGAAATGAGTTGGCCGGCACGCTTCACCACTCCAAAATTAACAGTTTATCAGATTCCCGAAGAAAGTTCTTTGGAAAATGTTATCATTCATTGGACATTCAACTTGGATAACTTTTACTTTAAAGTTATAGACAAAGGAGAGGTTGTAGTTGCAAAGACTAAAAAAACCAGTATCACTTTGCCAACTCCCAGCTTTGGTAAACAGAACTATATAGAAGTACGGATAGTAGATGAAGCCGGTAATGAACCTTTCCATTCCATAACGGGAGGATACACGTATTTGGGACCTGGCGTCTCATTAAAAGGAAACCAGATGAAAAGTCTATATAACTCATACTCTAATACGCTGTATGCCAGTTCATACAATGAGGTGACTTCTTATGCTATTCCTTCACTTACCACAATCAGTGAATATAAAAATGGCAAAGGCAATGGAACCCCTATTGCCGCAGCACCCAATTCAGACAAGATAGCGGTGGATTATTCTGACCAAATATGTATCTTCTCCGGAAAAGAATTAAAACTTATTACCACAATAAACTATCCTGAAGTGCCTTATGCACCCAAAGATATACTATTTACATCAGATCATAAATTAGTGCTATACTATAATTACCTCTCCAAGGTCTATATTTATAATACAGATAACGGACAACTTGAGAAAAGTATATTTCTGCCGGAAACCAATTTCCCAGAAGAACACTCTGCGGCAACCTGGTATTATCAGATAAGCGAGAACTACCTGTGCGAGCCTGTGCAACATTACGGCTTCTACCTTACCCCTTTGAAGAATTTTGAAAAAGGAAAAACCATTTTCTACCCACAAGGTTACAGCAACTACTTTTTTCACCCAACCCACCCACATGAACTTATTATAGTAAGCACTGAGAACAACAAGGTTTCTATCCTTAATTGCCTAAGTGGAGAGATTGTTCGTACCATTTCAAAAGGGAAAGAATACGCTTTCTGCAACATTGATCCGGTAACCGGAAACTACTTGTTCAGAAATTCTTATTATGCTCTCATTACGAACGAGAATGGAGATGAACTGTTCCGGATGAGAAGTGAAGATACCAGTCCATATCTGGCAAACAATATTCTGACTTGTTGGGCAGGAGCAGCCATAAACGTAGAACCTTATCTAAAGAAACCATGAAAAAGATTATAATAGCATTAGCTTGCATGTTACTGGGAATAACCAGCATGCAAGCACAGGAATTTACACTGGAATATAATATCGGGTATGGGTTATACAATATGTCCGAGATGAAAGATTTTCTGAGTAATGCAGCCGGCAGTAGCCTGAAAGGAGTAAAAACCACCGATAAGTTTCCGGGGAACTTTACACATAACTTTCGGGCTGGTGTACAGATACAGCAGCATCAGGTAGGTATCACTTTCAGCCACCAGAATACAAGCGGACAGAATCATCTGGCCGATGCTACCGGAGAATACAGGCTAAAAGTAAAGAACAGTGGTAACCAGTTGGGAGCATTCTACCGGTTCCACCTCCTGAAAGAAAGATTCAGTCCATTCTTTGAATTGTCCACAGGGCTCGTTTTCAATACTTGCAAGATGGAAGAATACGTACGTGTAGACTCACAAGTACAGGAAGAAAATGTAACTTTGACCGGTGTCAATGTCTTCTTTCAACCTGCCATAGGAGTGCGCTATAAAATCACTACCTTTGCAGCCATTATCGCAAGCGTCGGTTACGAATGGGACCCCGTCGGTAATTTGCACCTGAAAGGAGATAGAAAACAAAAGAGTTCTTATGACGCAAACTGGAGCGGACTACGTGTCAGCGCAGGCATTGTCACTTATTTTAAAATGAAATGATACAAGAATACCAACTACGCGTGCTGCCCGAAGTAGCCGCCAATGAGCAACGATTGAAGGAGTACCTCGTACAGGAAAAAGGATTGAATGTACGGGACATCAACGCAACACGAATCCTGAAACGCAGTATTGACGCCCGGCAACGGACTATTTTCGTCAATTTGAATGTACGGGTATATCTGAATGAAATGCCCAAAGATAATGAATATCAACCTACTATATATAAGAATGTAGAAGGAAAGCCACAGGTCATCGTCGTGGGTGCAGGTCCCGGTGGACTGTTCGCCGCGCTGAGACTGATAGAACTGGGACTTCGCCCCATCATCGTAGAGCGCGGAAAAAATGTACGTGACCGGAAGAAAGACCTGGCTCAGATCAGCCGGGAGCACACAGTGAATCCGGAATCTAATTATAGTTTCGGTGAGGGAGGCGCAGGTGCTTATTCGGACGGGAAACTCTATACCCGCAGCAAGAAACGTGGAAATGTAGATAAGATATTAAACGTATTCTGTCAGCATGGTGCTTCTACAGCTATATTAGTAGACGCACATCCGCATATTGGAACGGATAAACTACCACGTGTAATAGAGAATATGCGGAATACGATTCTCGAATGTGGCGGAGAAGTGCACTTTGAGACGCGCATGGAGGCTTTAATTATCGAAGGAGATGAGATAAAAGGTATCGAAACCCATACAGGACAAACGATTCTGGGTCCGGTGATCCTGGCAACAGGGCATTCGGCACGGGATGTGTACCGTTGGTTGGCTGCCAATCAAGTAGAGATTGAAGCTAAAGGTATTGCAGTCGGTGTACGTTTGGAACATCCTTCGGAATTGATCGACCAGATACAATATCATAACAGAAACGGACGGGGAAAGTATCTGCCTGCCGCCGAATACAGCTTTGTAAATCAGGTAGATGGACGAGGAGTATACAGTTTCTGTATGTGCCCGGGTGGTTTTATTGTACCCGCCGCCAGTGGTCCGCAACAGATTGTAGTCAACGGAATGAGTCCCAGTAACCGTGGATCGCGTTGGAGCAACTCAGGGATGGTAGTTGAATTGAGGCCGGAAGATTTGGAGAACGAAGGATTGAAGATAGAAAATGGAAGAACAGCTACACAGGATGATAGTGTTGCCTATCCCCAACTCAATATGATGTATTTCCAAGAGGCATTAGAATATAATTGTTGGCAACAAGGCAATATGCGTCAGACAGCTCCTGCACAACGAATGTTGGATTTTACACGCAAGAAGCTGAGTTATGACTTACCGGAAAGTTCCTACGCTCCGGGATTAATATCTTCTCCCCTACACTTCTGGATGCCATCGTTCATTACAGAACGGCTCAGCAAAGGATTCCAGCAGTTCGGACAATACAGTCGTGGCTTCCTGACTAATGAAGCGGTAATGATTGGTGTGGAAACACGAACCTCTGCACCTGTACGTATTATAAGAGACAGGGAAACATTGCAGCATGTAAGAATCAAAGGATTGTTTCCATGCGGAGAAGGAGCAGGATATGCAGGTGGCATTGTTTCTGCCGGCATTGATGGGGAACGATGTGCAGAAGCAGTAGCTAACTACTTCAAGTTATAACAATTGTTTTCCTTTCACAGTAACATCGTTTACCCCAAATGGTAACTTCATTTACATGCCGGAGTAAAAGCCGTTACATGCCGAGGTAAAGAGCGTTACAATAAGGGGTAAAGGTCGTTACATCCGGCGGTAAATGCTTTTACATAAAGGGGTAACTTGTCGGTAAACACATCTCATTGATAACTAACACATTAACAAAATATCATTATCAAAGCAAATGATTTTCCAACAGTGCATAAAGTTATATGGATGTTTATTGCTAACTTTGCTATACCTTTTTAATGTACATAATGAGAAGCACAACTGACATACCAATGAGCAATGCTATCGTAAATTCTTTTAATGAGATATACACTTCTTATTACAAGAAGTCATTCTTCTTTGCCAAATCATATGTTCATGATGATTTGGCAGCAGAAGATATTGCTTCCGAGTCGTTGATTAAATTATGGGAAAAATTAAAAACAGAGAAAATAGATTATATAGAGCCGCTCCTACTTACCATATTAAAGAATAAAGCTTTGGACTATCTGAAGCACGAAGAAGTCAAACGCACGGCTTTTGAATCTATGGCCGATTGGCATCAACAGGAACTTTCTATTCGTATTTCAACTTTAGAGTCATGCGATCCCAATGAAATATTCTCGGATGAAGTAGAAAGTATCATCCGGGAAACATTAAAATTACTCCCTGAACAAACCCGACGGATATTTCTACTAAGCCGATTCGAAAACAAGTCCAATAAAGAGATTGCCGAACAGATGGGAATTTCCATAAAAGGAGTAGAATATCATATATCAAAAGCATTAAAGGCATTACGGATAACCTTAAAAGATTATCTTCCTCTATTTTATTTCTTCTTCTATTATTAAATTCAGCCATGTATCTCTACCTTTTTGAGAGCAGAAATCTTTTTTTTTCATTTTTTCCAATTTTCTTTTAGGGTTGTTTTCACTTTAGTCGTTACTATATAAAACACAATAAAGAATGAATTCCGAATTACTTCAAAAATATATATCCGGCAATGCCACTGAAACCGAAAAACAACGTGTTACCGAGTGGATGCAAGAAAGTCCGGAAAACATGCGCGAATATATGGCACAGCGCAAGCTACATGATATTGCCCTATGGCGCACAGAACCTGTAAAAACAGAAAATAAGCAATTAAAAAAGAACTTTACATTGCGTACACTTTGGATAGAGACTGCAAAAATTGCGGCAATATTCGCAGTGATTCTGCTAGGTACACACTATTGGTCCGAAAAACACCAGACAGAACAAAATGAATCACTACAATCCATACATGTACCTGCCGGACAACGAGCCGAACTAATGTTGGCAGACGGCACTAAAGTATGGCTGAATTCGCTAAGTACGTTAACCTTTCCGGGACATTTTACTGGTGATATCCGGAATGTAAAGCTGGATGGTGAAGGTTACTTTGCAGTAACTAAAAATGCCAAACAGCCTTTTATTGTAGAAACAAATAAATGTAATGTCAAAGTATTGGGTACGGAATTCAATGTCATGGCCTACGCAACGGATAGCATATGGGAAACGGCCTTACTGGAAGGAGCGGTAGAAATCTTAAGTCCCGGTACTACACTGAACAGGATGAAACTGGAACCCAATACAATGGCAAGTCTAAAAGGAAACAAACTGATAAAAAGACAAATTAAAGAACCTGATCACTTTTTGTGGCGTGAAGGCTTAATTTGCTTCAATAACGTATCTGTCAAAGACATGCTGGAAAAGCTAAAGTTATATTATGGGGTGAATATTATTGTAAACAATACAAAAATATTAGACAATCGTTATACAGGTAAATTTAGGACGAGAGATGGGATAGAACATGTACTAAGAGTTCTCAGACTGAATAATAAATTCACCTACAAAAAGGATGACGAGAAAAATGTAATCACTATTAATTAATCTTTTAAAATTGTTTTGCCTATGAAGTAACACATTCGAATAAAAAAGAAATGGGACAGTGCTGCAACACCATCCCATGGATAGTCAATTACGCATTGACAGTTTTTTCTAACAATCTTAAGTAAAAACCTAAAATTAGTAATGCAAATATATGAAAAATATTTTGTATCAGGAATCTATTGTAGAAATTAAACATTTATTCCATATTATGAGAATCACAGCCCTAGCCCTGTTCATATTTGCCGGGACGGCTTTTGCCACGGAATCTTATTCCCAGGTGATGAAAGTGACAATTATGGCAGATAACATTTCAGCAGGCAAAGTTATCAATGAAATTGAAAAGCAGACAGATTACCTGTTTGTATACAATGTAAATGAAGTGAATCTGAAACGCACTGTAAAAGTAAATGCAAAGAAAAAATCAGTAGCGGAAGTTCTGAATAAAGTATTCGCAGGTACTGATATTTATTATGCTATGGAAGGCAAAAATATCATGCTGATGAGCAAAAGAGAAAAAGAAGAAATAACACAACAAGAAAACAAAACAACAGGGATCGTAAAAGATGCAAATGGTGAACCAATTATCGGAGCCAATGTAACAGTAAAAGGTCAATCAATAGGTACAATTACAGATATAGATGGGCGTTTTGTATTAAATGCCCCAGTAAATGCCGTTTTACAAATTACTTATATCGGATATATTTCTCAAGAAACGAATGTAGGAAACAAAAAAGAATTATATATCACTCTGAAAGAAGACTCCAAAATGCTGGATGAAGTAGTTGTGGTAGGTTATGGTAGTATGAAAAAATCAGATCTGACCGGTGCTGTAGTCAGTGCTAACCTGAAAGATTTTGAGAAATCTCCCAATACCAATGTGGTTCAATCGTTACAAGGTACAGTACCAGGCTTAAATGTGGGACAAGTTACTTCAGCCGGTGCTACGCCCTCCATTTCAATTCGCGGTACCAACACGCTTTCCGGCAACAAAGATGTGCTGATTATTTTAGATGGCATTATCTACACCAGTTCCCTCTCCTCTATCAATCCGAATGATATTGCTTCGATTGACGTTCTGAAAGATGCCAGCGCAACCGCAGTTTATGGTGCGCAGGCTGCCAATGGTGTATTGCTCATAACTACTAAGAAAGGCAAGGTGGGGCAGACTCGCATCAACTTCTCCACAGCTTATACAACGTCTAATCCTACCAAGAATCTCCGTCCGATGAACCGCGAGGAGTTTATCGAATTCACTAAAGATTATTGGTATGATAAAGCCTACACAGGTCCTGATTACACCACGCCTAATCCCGATTTTCGTGTAGCAGACTATATGGTGGATGCTCCGATGCTGGACAGCACCCAACCCGACGGGCTTTCCGTCTACAACTGGGACTGGTGGGATGAAGGAACACAGACAGCTTCTATCTTTGAGAACAAGCTGAGTATCACTGGAGGTACAGAGGCTGTTTCTTACCTGATTTCCTACGCCAACACCAATCAGAAAGGTTTTATGGTGAATGATGACTTCAAGCGAAATAGTGTCCGCATCAATCTGGATACCAAACCCTATAAATGGTTGAATTTAGGCATGCAAACTTTCGCCTCTTTCGTTAATCAGGATGGAGCACAGCCAGGAGTATGGGATATTATCACTTCCAATCCATTGACACCTGCCTTTGATAAGGAAGGCGAGTTAATCCCTTATCCGTTTCAAGGAATCGGCTTGACACCCCTTGCTGCCCTGTTCACGGACGACAAAGAACGCCATAACTACTTCTTCGCCAACTTTTACGCAGAAATAAAACTGCCAGTTAAGGGACTAACCTACCGTCTGAATTATGGTAACAATTACCGCACAGACGAACACTCCCAAGCCAACCCCTATGGTGCCAGCTTGACGGGTGAAGCTTATAAGCAGCATACCTCCTATTATGATTATACGGTAGACAATATAGTAAATTATGCCGGCACCTTTGGCAAACATGATATAGCTGCCACTTTCCTCTACGGTGCCAGTGAACGGAAGCAAAATTATACAGAGGCAAAAGCACAGAATTTCTCCCGTATGACATTGGGTTATAACAATCTGCAATTAGGAAAGGAACAATTCACAAAGTCTGAAGCATGGGATGAGGCATTACTTTATCAGATGCTACGTGTCAACTACAAGTATCTTGATCGCTACCTACTGACGGCTACTGCACGCCGAGATGGTTTTTCTGGATTTGCAGAAAACAATAAATTTGCAATTTTCCCCTCAGTAGCAGTGGGATGGATTATTTCAGAAGAGAAATTCTTCAAACTATCCTGGGTAGACCAACTGAAACTGCGTGCCGGTTGGGGTATCAGTGGTAACCAAACTTCACGTTATAAATCGCTGGCACGTATGGAGAGTAATTCCGGTTATGTGTTTGGAGATGGAGGTACTACAGAAATTTTACAAAAAGTGAATTCCATGGGAAATCCAGACCTTAAATGGGAAAAGACGGAAGGATTCAACTTTGGCTTGGATTTCAATCTCTTCAACAACCGTTTGACCGGTTCGTTAGAAGCGTATCGCACTATTACTCGTGATCTGCTATATGACATGACTATTCCCTCTATGACAGGCTTCTCATCTATCAGTACCAATATCGGAAAGATACGGAACCGGGGTGTGGAACTGACCTTGACCTCTCGCAACTTTGTACAGAAAGACTTTGAGTGGAGTACAACTTTCAACATATCTTCCAATTCCAACAAAATTCTTTCTTTGCTTGGTAGAGACCAAGACGGAGACGGTCGGGAAGACGACTTGACAGCGAGCAATTTGTTTATCGGCGAGTCTACATCGGCAATATACGGATATATCATCGATGGTATCTACCAACTGCACGATGATATTCCGGCAGGTTATAATCCAGGAAACTACAAGATTCGCGATGTGACGGGCGAAGGAAAGATTACAGTAGACGATCGTGTCATTTTGGGTAAGGAAGACCCTGCCTATCGCTTCAGTTTGTTGAATACTTTCCGTTGGAAAGACTTTACCTTTAGTTTCTTTATCAACTCTGTACAAGGAGGAAAGCATGGTTATTTAGGCAAGAATACGGAAACATTGGTACGTGGTGATGCCAATAGTCGCCGTTGGAACCGTATTAGCGAGCTAGCTAAAGACTATTGGTCACCCAACAATCCAGATGGTACTTATTCACGTTCCATCAATGCCGGTGCCATTTCTCCCACTGCCTATCAGGACCGTAGTTTCATTCGATTACAAGATGTCACGTTGGGATATAATCTACCTCAGAAGTGGGTACGCACTATCGGGTTACAGAACCTTAATCTATATGTTAACGGTAAGAATCTGCTCACTTTCACTAATTGGAAAGGCTGGGATCCTGAAACGAACGGCGGATATTTCAGTACCCCCGTTATGCGTAGTTTCACATTTGGTTTAAACATAACACTTTAATTAAAACGGAATGATTATGAAAAAGAAATATATCATAGGATGCATGTTGGCAGGATTACTTTTGGTATCATGCAATGAAAGCAGTTTTTTGAAAGAAACTCCAAAAGATTTCAATAGTACGGGAAACTCTTTCATAACAGAAACAGATTTCAACATGTCACTCAACAACCTGTATAATCTGATTCGTTTAGAATATTATGGCGTGGATGAGAATACCCCCTTCGATTATATTTATGGTACAGATTTGATTTATGATGGAGAACCTGGTACCACCAATCGTAGTGCCAATATGAACGCTGCTTTTAATCCTACAGCTAGTATCCCTAAAGTGCACTGGGATAACTTGTATAAGATAATATCAGAAGCAAATACTATTTTGTCACGTTTGGCTACTGCTGATATAACTGACGATAGTAAACGGACTATCGAGGCAAAGGCGTTATTCTTCAGAGGTATGTCTTATCGTACGTTAGCCTATTTATATGGAGGTGTTCCCATTGTATTAGAAGAACTGGAAACTCCCAAAACAGACTTTGTGAGAAATACACGTGAAGAGACACTTCAGCAAGCTATTGATGATGTAAAAAAAGCAGCGGAGAATTTACCAGACATCACAGCTGTGAAAGATGGTGAAATATCTTCTCCAGCCGCCTATCATCTATTGAGTGAAATATATATTGCTGTCGGAAAAAATCAAGAAGCAGTTGATGCAGCCAGTAAAGTGATCAATAATCCGGCACTTGCTTTGATGAAGCAACGATTCGGCTCACGTGCCAATGAAACTCCCGGAGACGTTTATTGGGATCTCTATCAAGTAAATAATCAAAATCGGGCAACAGGAAATACAGAATGTTTGTGGGTTATTCAGTATGAAACAAACTTACCAGGTGGAGGAAGTTCTACTGCTGATTTGAAGAATGGCGGAAATTATATGCTCGAAAGACATTGTGCTCCTATGGTAAGAGATGTAAAACTGCGTGTCAAAGAAGTTATTGACGGGAAAGAGGTGACTAAAGATTATACTCCTTTCCGCTGGCCTGTTAGCGACTATACAGGCGGAAGAGGGATTGGTTGGGGAATTTCCACAACCTACTTTACAAACACTATTTGGGAAGATGATTTTACAGGTGACATCCGTAATGCTAATCATAACTTTGTTCGGAAATTCGCTGTAACTAAAGAAGACTTCAAGCAAAAATTTGGAATTGATACGATTGATGTAGACAATCCGCCAGTAAACTTGATAGTAGGACAAGGTGGAAGCATGACCATTCCAGGACGGTATCTCTATGCCTATCAGAGCAAAGTGACCACCCCCTATAATCATCCAGAGGAATTGTATGCTAACAAAGCGACTTTTGAATTAAAGGCCATTGCTGGTACTACTTATACCGATCAGTATATGTTCCGTTTAGCAGAAACTTATTTGTTACGTGCCGAGGCCTATCTTAATCTAAATAACAAAGAATTGGCTGCAACAGACATCAACGAAGTAAGAGGTCGTGCACATGCTAAGCCCGTGGAAGCATCGCGCGTGGACCTTGATTACATCTTGGATGAACGTATGCGTGAGCTGGGGGTAGAGGAGAAGCGGAGAATCACTTTAATGCGTACCGGTAAATTATATGAACGCGTAATGAAACACAATCCCTTTTACGCCAATCCGGAAACTTGTGGAGATGGTATAGGAATGTTAGAAAAATACAATTTATGGCCCATTCCCCAATCTGCCATCGAGGCGAACATTGGTGCCAAATTAGATCAAAATCCCGGATATAATTAAAAAACAAGACCGGTCGGGACAACTTACCTGACCGGTTTTTACTGAAAACAAGACTGGTATGAGATATTTTATTTTCTTATTCTTCCTGTGTTTCGAATTAATTGCACAGGGACAAATCATTGTGAAAGAGACCGATGGGAAACAAACCTTTCCGCTCGTTTCCTCCAATAGTAAGACTTTGATAAGTTACGATGAAAACGATTTTGAGGTTGTAAAGGAAGCTGCTCATTTGTTTGTTGAGGATATCCGCAGTGTGACCGGGAAAAAACTTACTTTATCCGGCAAACAGAAAACCTCTGCATACATGGTTATTATAGGAACTGTAGGCCAAAACAGAACTATAGATCGATTTGTCAGCGAAGGCAAGTTAGACATATCCCCCATTCATAATGGCTGGGAACAATACATCATCCAAACGCTGGACAATCCGGATAAAAATATCAGAAAAGCTCTCGTTATTGCCGGATGTGACCGACGCGGAACAGCCTATGGTGTATTTGCCTTATCTGAAGTCATGGGCGTTGATCCACTTTACTGGTGGGCAGATGTTCCTGTAAAACAAAAAAATACCCTATATGTACATATTACCCGATATGTGTCTAAAGCTCCCAGCGTAAAGTATCGGGGGATTTTCATCAATGACGAAGGATGGGGCATACAACCTTGGGCAACCAACACTTTCGACAAAGAGTTAGGAAACATGGGTCCCAAAACATACGCCAAAGTTTGCGAACTCATTCTCCGTATGAAAGGAAATATGATGGCCCCGGCCATGCATCCCCGAACAACAGCTTTTAACCTGATACCCGATAACAGAAAAGTAGCCGACAAATACGGCATCGTAATGACCTCTGCACATTGCGAACCCTTGTTATACAATAATACAACTGAATGGGATAATAAAATTAATGGTGAATGGAATTATCTGACAAATAAAGAAGGCATATTGAAGGTATTGGATAAAAGAACCTCCCAAACGGCTCCTTTCGAAAATGCTTACGTCATTGCTATGCGTGGCATTCATGATGCTGGATTGATTGGTGTACCAGAAGACCGCAAAGCGGAGATAACTGAAGCAGCTTTGCAGGATCAACGCAACATACTCAGCAAATATATCGGCAGACCCGCCGAGGAAATACAACAAGTGTTTGTGCCTTACAAAGAAGTACTCGATATCTATGAAAAAGGAATGAAATTACCTGACGATGTTACAATAGTATGGCCAGACGACAATTTCGGTTATATCAAAAAGCTAAGTGATGCAAAAGAGCAGAAGCGCAGTGGTGCATCGGGTGTGTACTATCATATATCTTATTTAGGTGAACCGCACGATTATCTTTGGCTCAATACTACACCACCCGCTCTGATATATGAAGAAATGAAAAAAGCATATGATACAGGCGCTAATCGGTATTGGTTACTTAATGTAGGCGATATTAAACCGGGTGAGCTGGGTATGAAGTTCTTCTTGGATTTGGCATGGGATATTGATTTATTCAACTACGATAATGCCTATAAATTCGATGCAAACTACCTGTCCTCTATCTTCGGTGACAAGTATAAAGACGATTTGCAAGACATTATGAGTACGTACTATCAGCTGGGTTTCCAACGTAAACCCGAAGCAATGGGATGGGGTATAGAATGGAACAGTTCTGATAGCCGCGAACGGATTGTAAATACCGATTTCTCATTTATCAATTATAATGAAGCAGAAAACCGGATGGCAGAGTATGACCGTATTGCCAATAAGAGTGAAAGAATCCTTGAAGAGTTACCAGACAAGTACAAAGCAGCCTTTTATGAACTAGTATTCTATCCAGTAAAAGGTGCAACATTGATGAATAAGAAAATGCTCACCGCACAACAGAATCGCTGGTATGCACTCCAGGGACGTGCTTCTACAGAACTATATGCTAATAAAGCCCGAAGTTATCACGATAGCATCGATAGTTATACAGTTCATTACAATCAGATGCTGAATGGCAAATGGAACCACATGATGTCATTGGCTCCAGGATGGGTTGCTACTTATCAGAATATGCCCCCAGTAAACACTAGTACCATTTCTTCAGAAGCCAATATGCAGATTTTTATTCCAGGCAAAGACAGCGATTATGGAGTGACCTCTCTGAACGTATTACCTTGTCTGAATCCCTATACTAAACAAAATTCATTTATTGAGCTATACAATCGGGGGAATAAAGCTTTTCAATGGAAGGCTTCAGCCAAACAAGAATGGATAAATCTAGATAAGACATCAGGTGAAACACTACTGCAAGATCGCATCATTCTCTCAGTAGACTGGACAAAAGTTCCACATGGAGCAAATATTACGGGAGAGATTGTCATTACTTGCGGACAAAAAATAGAAACAGTTTACTTGCCGATATTCAATCCGGTTTCGCCAAGCGTAAATGAGCTGAAAGGTATGTATGTGGAAGACAACGGTTGTGTATCTATCAATCCCGGATTATATCATCGTAAACAAGAAAATAAAGATATTACAATCCATACTATTAAAGGATTAGGTTATGAAAACGAATGTATCCAGTTAGGTGAAGCTGATAAACCTTCTCAGAACACTTGGAAACTCACCGAAACACCAAAAGTGGAATATGATTTCTATACGTTCAGCGCCGGAACGGTAACGATTTACACTTACGCTTTACCACTGTTTCCCATCAATACTCAAAGAGATACGCGTTACGGTGTAATGATTGATAACGGTGTAGTGCATTGGGTATCAACAGCTACCAAAGAATATTCCGGTCAGTGGAAACAGAACGTAGTGCGCAATAATGCTATTGGTATCATGAACCTGAACATAGAGAAACCAGGCAAGCATACATTGAAATTATTGTGCGCTGATCCGGGTATGGTTATTCAGAAAGTGATAATTGATTTTGGGGGCATGAAACGTAGTTATTTAGGTCCTCGCCCAACATTAGTGAAATAATCTCAAACTTACGTATAAGAAAAGTATTTATGGAATAAGCTTCTCCTAAAATCAAATTATTAATGTTTAAACAAGTTATCTATAGATAGAGAACGCAAATTATTTCGTATGAAAAAAATATATTATATTTCATTTTTTCTATTCCTTTCCATTATTCTTCCGGAAGGAATAGTTGCACAAGAAAATGGTGCGCAAGCAAACGTTAGTGGAAAACCTAGGGTCGTTTGCTATACACGCACAGAAATAGCCACAAAGTTGGGCAATGCACTTCATTTGGGCTACAGTGAGGATGGGCAGCATTACGTGGCATTGAACAACGATGCCTGTGTTATGGCTCTTCGTAAGGTAGATAATGAACCCGGACTTTCTGAGGAACAAAAGATTCCAGGGGTAATGAAGACCCTTACGGCTCCCTATTTGTTCCGAATGAAAGAGGGAGGATTTGGTGTGGTGGCACTCCGTACCGATAAAAACGGTATGTCTGATCCTTCAGCTACCGGTTCTTTCCTCTTCATCAAGAGCCGGGACCTAGTACATTACGAGCCGGAGCGCTTATGCCGCTTGCCTGTTAATGAAAAACTGGAGGCAGTCTCCTGCGAATATGATGAGCCAGTGGGAAAATATCGCGTACGATGGATGACAAAAGGAAAAACCTTTCAGAGTCATACGACAGATTTTTCTTATTTCTCTCCGATGATAGTGGTCTCAAAGCTAGACGGAGTACAAGAAAAGATTTCCGGAAACCAATGCAACTTCCTCAACGCCCGTTTCGGCAATTCACTTGCATTGACTGCTGAAGAAGGCAAGTATCTGAAAAATAAATTGGGAAGAATTATCAATGTGGGAGTTTTACCGCTTAAGATGTCCATTCCTATCTCATCATCCATTATTTCTGATATTCGGAAGAAACGGGCAACCCTACTCTATAGTGACGGGAGCCAAGCAGAGAAACGGGTAACATGGAATGAAGAGGATCTGAAACGTCTTGATTCGGCAACTCCTGGCATCTATACCGTCCGTGGAAAGATATTCCAATACTCATTCAACTATCCGATATCGATGTCGAATCGTGCCGACCCAAATATCCTGTACTATCAAGGTAAATACTATTTGGTGTCTACTTACGATGTAGAATGGAACCGTATCCCTATCCGCTGTTCGGACACTTTAGACGGTCTGACGGATGCTAACCATCGTTGGCAAGAAACTGTGCTGATCCAAGGGGAAGGAGCTCATTGGGCGCCGGAACTGCATGTCATCGGTTCGCGTCTTTATATGTTGTTTGCTATTATCAAAGGAGACAAAGGTGTTCAGGCCTATATGATGCAATTAAAAAAGAATGGTGATCCGATGAAGCCAGAGGACTGGAGTGCTCCTATCCGTGTGGTAAAATCCGATGGGCAACCTATCTATACTGATGGAAAGACAGAAGGATTATCACTGGATATGACCTACATTGAGGATGGAGGAAAGTCTTATGTCTGCTGGTCGGACCGGAAAAAGTGCTTCGTGAACGGAAAGGATATAGACCCAGGACCTGTCCTACGCATTGCTACAGTTGACCCGAAAGAACCCTGGAAGTTGACAAGCGCCCCGTCTGTCATCGGTTCAGAAGCTTACAGTTGGTCATTCTGTATTAGGCCCTTACAGCTTGCTGAGGGTCCTTTTGTACTGGAAAGTAAAGACGACACTATCTATATGGTATATTCCGGCGGAGGTGTTACCGGAGGTAATTACGAAGTAGGCATGCTTACAGCCCGCAAAGGCAGTAACCTACTGGACCCAGCATCTTGGAGTAACTCACCACGCCCTTGGATGAACAACGGTTCACCAGTTTCCCAAGTTGGTCCTGGGCATAATTCTTTTGTCAGAGATGAGTATGGAGATTTATACAATGTCTATCATAGTGGTCATCGACCGCGCCATACCAGTGTATGTCCCGTTCATTTCCGTTTCGATGGTTCACCTGTCATTGATATGGCGCCCTACGAAGAGGTAAATCCTAATCTGCAACAAGTGGAGATGCGCGTTCATTTGACTTCACCATCAAAATAAAACACCAATATTTCGTTAAGAATCTGTCTAAATCAACATAAGCCTTAAATCCGTGGTCCTATCTAAATCCCTCTCCTATTATTAAGAGAGGGATTTATTTGTCTAAAACTTAATGCCAAAGGTAAAAATGCAATTAACACTCCAAATGTACTGTTAAAGTAAAAATGAAAGATTGATAATTGATATAAAATCAAACTTCACATACTTTTACCTTTGTACGAAAATGCAGTTCTTTGAACTAAAATCCATTCTTTAATAACCTCGAAATCCTGATATTTGCATGATATAAATATCAATCGAAATAATAACTAATTGAATTCACCTAACTTTTTAATATATTATGTATCTAATGAAAAACATTTTCTTTTCCTTACTTTTAGTAATTATCCCAAGCAGTGTAACCATGGCACAATATCAAAATGTGCCGGAAAAAGCCCCTTTGGTGAATGTACCTTTAGAAAAATTTGTATCACAACAAAAAACGCTTTTCAATTTCAATTGGAAATTCCAGTTAGTTACAGAAAAAAATAAAAATACAGATTTCGCCTCTCCTACACTAAATGACTCCTCTTGGCGTACACTCGACCTACCACATGATTTCCAGTTTGAACAACCCTGGACTGAAGCTGGTGGTGGTGCCCGTGGCTTTAAGCCTATGTGTGAGGGATGGTATCGCAAAACTTTCCAGGCAGATCCATTATGGAAAGGAAAACGGGTGGTGATGGATTTCGGGGGAATCATCTACTTAGGTGATGTCTACCTGAATGGATACAAAATAGCCTCAACAGACTACGGATACGTAGGCATTGAAGCAGACCTTACTCCTTATCTGCATTTTGACAAAGAAAATGTGGTGGCTGTATATACTTCTACCGGTCCTAAAAAAGGCTCCCGCTGGTATACAGGCGGCGGATTGTTCCGTGATGTTTATCTGCAAGTTCAAAATCCCACACACATAGCGCGACACGGGATTTATATTACTACTCCCGAAGTCACATCTGATGAAGCAATAGTTGCCATACAGGTGGAAGTAGATGGTTGGCAAAAACATAATGTATCGGTTCGCACCACAGTCCGTAATCCGGAAGGGAAAGTAGTAGGCTCTACCCAAAACACCATGCCTGAACATACCCACCAAACTTGTACTGAGTTAAAATTACCCGCAATAACTTTGAAGGATCCACAACTCTGGTCGTGCAATACACCACAACTTTATAGCGCAGATGTGGTCGTGATAGCAGATAATATAGTGGTAGACAGTATTACGGAACAGTTCGGTATCCGTAAACTGGAATTTTCACCTGAATTTGGATTCAAACTCAATGGAGAAAAGATATTCCTGCAAGGTAATGCTAATCATCATGATCTCGGCGCATTAGGAGCCGCATCCTACGATAGAGCTATTGAACGTATGATGTTACAACTCAAAGCTTTCGGCTATAATACAATTCGCTGCTCACATAACCCTTACAGTGACAGCTTTGCCCGTATTGCAGACCGCGTGGGTATGCTCATTGTAGATGAATTGACAGACAAATGGAGCGATAACGATTATTGGGGCGGGCGTCGTCCGTTTACTCACATTTGGTCTGATCTGATTATAGAATGGATAAAACGTGATCGTAACCGTCCATCAATCATCCTCTGGAGTTTGGGTAACGAATTACAAATTCGTGAAGGATGGGCAGGTTTTGGAGGAATTAATGATTGGGGGATCACTACCTATCGCATCTTCAACCAATTAGTGAAACGCTTTGATGACAGCCGCCTGACAACAGTCGCCATGTTCCCCGCACGTGCCGGTGCTATCACTCGTCATGACAAGGACTTCAACAATTATCTTGTACCACCCGAACTGGCTTGTGCCACAGAGGTTGCTTCATTCAATTACCAATCTGACAAATATGCTGCTTATCTCCAGTATAAGCCGGACCTCATTCTATTTCAGGCTGAAGCCGAAACCTACAAACTACTGGAGCCTTTCTATAATATGGATAGAAAACGTACGGTAGGTATAGCTTATTGGGGATCTGCCGAATACTGGGGAGAATCCAATAAATGGCCCAAAAAGGGGTGGAATTATTCGTTCTTCGATCATACTATGCATCCCCACCCCCAGGCTTATCTTATCAAATCCGCCTTCATGCCTGAAGTTCCGGAAGTGCACATTGGCGTAGTAGATGCAGCCGGTGCTGAGAGCGTCAGTTGGAATGATGTAATAGTGGGCCGCATGGTACTCAATGAACGTTGGAACTATGAGCCGGGCAGCAAACAATCACTCTTCACCTACACCAATGCCCATTCAGTAGAACTGCTGGTAAATGGTAAAAGTATAGGCACTCAGCTAAATGATACGACAGAGATCAATCTGCGTAATATGATCTATTGGCAAGATATTCCATATGGTAATGGTGGCTCACTGGAGGCTATTGCCCGCGATAAGAATGGAAATGAAGTAGCCCATCACCGCATAGAAAGCTCAGGAAAAGCTGTAGCACTGAAGATAGAAGCGGAAACACCAACAGACTGGAAAGCTGATGGTATGGACTTACAATATATCAATGTCACAGCTGTAGACAAAAAAGGCCGTCCCGTATGGACTTACAATGAACCGCTCACTTTGCAAATAGATGGTTCCGCCCAATTTGTAGCGTTGGATAATGGCGATCACTATACATCCGACCTCTTCCAAGGCGTCACTACCAAACAGATGTACCAGGGACGTATGCAAATTATCCTTCGAAGTAATCGGGAGGCTGGCGATGTAAAATTAAAAATAGTTTCAGCTAATTTGAAAGGAAATATTAAGCTGAAAACAATTACGAATGAGTAAATTCAATAAATTTGTACCAAACAACTTTATTAACCGAAAATTACGAATAAAAGATTAACCATGAAAAGACATTTAATAGCAGGAGGAATTTTAGCACTGATGTTAGCTACAAGTTCTTGTACACCTATCAATAAGAAGACGGAATCAGCGCCTTTTTCACCTCCCTTAATGGGATGGAGTTCCTGGAATACCTACCATGTAGATATCAATGAAGAACTGATAAAAAAGCAAGCTGATGCTTTAATTACACATGGGCTGAAAGATGTAGGCTATCTCTATATAAACGTAGATGATGGTTTCTTTGGTTGGAGGGATGAAACCGGAAAGATGCATGCACATCCGGAACGCTTCCCTAATGGAATGAGACCTATATCTGACTATATCCACTCATTAGGATTAAGGGCAGGAATTTATTCGGATGCAGGTGATAACACGTGTGGTTCTATCTATGATAATGATGCCAATGGTGTAGGCTCAGGACTTTACGGACATGAACAGCAAGACATGGATCTCTACCTGAAAGAATGGAATTATGATTTCATCAAGATAGACTATTGTGGTGCCAAGGAACTGGGGCTTGACGAAGAAAAACGTTATGCCGCCATTTGTGAGGCAATTAAGAACACGGGACGTACCAACGTTTCCATAAATATCTGCCGATGGGCATTTCCCGGCACATGGGCTAAAAAAATGGCACGCTCCTGGCGTATCAGTCCGGATATTCGCCCTCGTTGGAGTTCTGTAAAAAACATTATCCAAAAGAATCTCTATCTATCGGCTTATGTCGGTAAAGGACACTATAATGATATGGATATGTTGGAAGTCGGCCGTGGTTTGAAACCGGAAGAAGAAGAGGTACATTTTGGAATGTGGTGTATTATGAGTTCGCCGCTACTTATCGGTTGTGATATGACAACAATTCCTGAGCCTTCCTTAGCATTACTTAAAAACAAGGAGTTGATTGCGTTAAACCAGGACACATTGGGCCTACAAGCATACGTGGTACGGCATAATAATGAAGAGTATGTCCTTGTGAAAGATATCGAAAAGAGACGGGGACTTGTGCGCGCTGTTGCTTTGTATAATCCATCAGATACAATATGTGATTTTAATGTCTCTTTTGAAGCTCTTGAATTAGGAGGTAAAGTTAAGGTTCGGGATGTCATAAAGTGTAGAGACCTGGAAGACATGGCAGATAGCATACAAGTATCATTGCCGCCACACAGTGTCGCAATATGGAGACTGGAGGCTGAAAAACGTCTGGAACCGGTTCTTTATGAAGCCGAATGGGCTTATCTGCCCTGCTATGATGACTTGGGCAAAAATCCCAAACAGATTTTCTACGCAGCCTCTCCTAATTGTTCCGGCAAAATGAAGGTTTCGAATATTGGAGGCAGTCAAGAAAACATAGCCGAATGGCAAGAAGTGTACAGTGAAAAAGGAGGAGAATATAATATGACCGTTTACTATAGTTGCGAGAAGAACAGAAAATTAGAAATATCCGTAAATGGAATAAAGACAGAAATAAAAGACCTGAATAGCGGTGATCAGGAGAAAATAGAATCAGTGACCATTCCTGTAACTTTATTAGCGGGAAACAATGTTATCCGTATGGGAAGCAGCTTTGGATGGGCACCGGACATCGATTGTTTTAAATTGAATAAACGTGGTAGCAATGAAAAATAATAGGATAAAAATAAGAATTGCAATAACGGCCATTGCGCTATTAATTACAGGAGCAGCGAAAGCCCAGCTCCACGTACCCCCTGTCTTTGGTACAGACAGCTTGAGTACCCGCTTGGATGAAATAGCTCGCCTGTATATACCTCCTAAAAAAATAATGTGGATCAGTAATGACTCTTTAGTTAAAGACGCGAAGGTCTTACTTCTTCCCGGTACAGGACAGACGGAATTGGGTAAAAGAAATATGTGTTCCCTACACACAACAGAAAGCGACACAGCTTCCATCTTGTTGGATTATGGACGTGAACTACACGGAGGATTAAAACTGGTACTGGGTTCGTCCAAACCCTGGAAACCTTCTTCGGTGCGCATTCGTTTTGGAGAATCTGTAAGTGAGGCTTGCAGTCAGCACGATGGCGGTAAGCGAAGAAAAGGGTATTCCACCAACGACCATGCAATGCGTGATATAGTCCTACAAATCCCCAGCGACGGACAAATAGAAATAGGCAACACCGGATTCCGCTTTGTACGTATCGACCTGTTAAGTTCCGACTTCACTATACACCTGAAAGAAGCTCCCGCCATTCTGCGTTACCGTAATATCCCTTACCTGGGTTCATTCCGTTGCAATGACGAGCGCTTGAATGAAATATGGATGACAGGAGCTTATACTGTACACCTGAACATGCAGGAATACTTATGGGATGGCATAAAACGTGACCGACTTATTTGGTTGGGAGATATGCATCCCGAGGTTGCTACGATAATGAGTGTATTCGGATATAACGAAGTAGTGAATAAGAGCATTGATCTGGCCTGTGAGCAATTTCCCCTTCCCCAGTGGTTAAACGGAATCAGTACATATTCTATGTGGTATCTGATTATTCATCATGAATGGTATATGCATAATGGAAATATCAGTTTCCTACAACGTCACCGCAACTACATAACCGGAGTAATTGACCGCATCGACGAGTGTGTGGATGAAAATGGAAATGAAACCCTGGCTAAACAGCGTTTTCTGGATTGGCCCTCAAGTCCTAATAAAGCAGGAGTTGAGGCTGGATGCAGAGCTTTACTTTGCTGGGCTATGGAAGATGCCGGAAAGCTTTGTGAACAACTTGGAGAAAAAGAATATGTTGAAAAGTGCGGTAACATATCCAAACGTTTGAAGAAGCAGATAAAACAACCTAATAATCTGAAACAGGCAGCTGCATTGATGTCCATAGCCGGATTAATGAAACCGGAGAAAGCATGTAGCGAAGTGATTTCAGTAGGCGGTGCAAAGAACTTCTCAACCTTTTATGGTTACTACATGTTACAGGCACTTGCACAAGCCGGTGAATATCAACAGGCAGTAGACATCATTCGCCAATATTGGGGAGGAATGCTTGATTTGGGAGCAACCACTTTCTGGGAAGATTTCAATCTGGACTGGACACATAACGCCGGCAGATTAGATGATTTCGTACCCGAGGGTAAAGATGATATTCATGGAGACTTCGGTGATTATTGCTATCCCAGTTTCCGACACAGCTTTTGCCACGGCTGGGCATCAGGGCCTACCCCTTGGATGACACAGCATATCTTGGGAGTTGAAATACTGGATGCCGGTTGCAAGACTCTTCGCATAACCCCTCACTTAGGTGATTTAGAGTGGGCGGAAGGTACTTTCCCAACCCCGTTAGGCGTGGTATATATCAAACATGTAAAAGGACTTAATGGAAAAATAACTTCAACGATTAATGCCCCCGATGGTATAACAATTAAATAAAAGCATGAATAAGGGGACTTGTATGAAGTCCCCTTATTTTTTATCAGAATTCCTTCTTCAACTGTTCACACCAGTCCGCTATCCGTTTATCTGTCAGCTTCGACTGGTTCTCTATATCAATCACCAGTCCACACCATTTAGCATCCCTCAAAGCTCTTGAATGGTTAAATGAATAACCCTCGGCAGACGTAAATCCGACAAGGATAGCCCCTGCCTTTTCAAAGGCATCAGCCAGTATTCCCAGGCCGTCAACAAAATTATCGGGATAACCGATTTGGTCACCAAGTCCGAAGAGAGCAACTTTCTTGTCTTTCAGATCGAGGCTTTCTATCTCCGGTATCATTTCATCCCAATAGGTAGGCAATTCACCGTCGAACCAGGTGGAAGCACCTACTATCAGATTATCATAAGCCTGGAAATCATTCTGCCAGGCTTTTTCTATCATAATCATTTCTACTTCTTTATGCCCAAGCTTCTCGCGTATTTTCTCTGCGATATGAGAAGTCTTGGCAGCATTCATTGCATAAAATAATCCTATCTCTTTCATAATAACTTATTATTAAATTAATATTCCAACAGCTTCTTGGCTGCTTCATAAATTCTATCTGTACCCGGCAGAATGGCACGTTCCAGTATCGGATTAAAACCTACAGGAGTAAAGGTAGAGCCTACACGCTGTACCGGTGCATCCAGGTAACGGAACAAGTCTGTACCAATACTGGCTGCTATCTCACCACCGAAGCCACCAAAGACTTTATCTTCATGAACAATCAGGGCTTTACTGGTCTTCTTCACAGACTCATAAATGGTTTCTTTATCCAACGGTATCAAAGAACGGATATCGATCACTTCCACACTCCAGCCGCCTTCTTTTTCCAAACGTTCGGCAACATTCAAGCAGAAATGCGTTGTGTTACCATAGGTGATAATACTCAGATCACTGCCCTCACGACGAATGCGTGCTTTCCCAAAAGGAACTTCAAAATCATCAGGGACAATGGTGGCTGCTTCTACGGAATTATACAATGATTTCGGTTCAATAAACAGCGTAAATCCACGGGAACGTATACTTGTACGGAGCAGTCCGGCAGCATCATCAGCAAAGGATGGACAAACAATCCGCGCTCCGGGCAAAGTAGCCAAAGCGCCCTCCAGATTTTGCGAGTGATAGAGTCCACCACCGATATAACCACCGGAAGCCAGACGCAAAGTTACATTAGGAACGAACTGTCCGTTGCTGCGCCAATATTCATGGGTACATTCCACATATTGTTCTACGGCAGGCCAGAAATAGTCGGCAAACTCCGCACCTTCTATCACTACCCGGATTTTAGGATCAAAACGGCTCATACCATTTGCTGTGCCGACAATATAATCTTCGGCAATAGGTGCACTGAATACACGAGCTTCACCGAATTCCTGTTGCATTCCTTTGGTTACATTGAACACGCCCCCTTTATCCCGATTGGCAACATCCTGCCCCCAGATGAAGGTATTAGGATTATGGCGAAACTCTGCTTTCAGCGTTTCATTGATAGCAGTTACAAAGAATTTCTTCTCTCCTTCTGTCTCACGATGTGTTCCATCTTTATATTTTTCCGGTTCGTAAGGTTCCGGCAATACATAGTTGAAAATGGTTTTAGGATCAGGATCGGGAGCTGTCAGCGCCTTACGATTGGCAGCAGCCAGGTCTTTCTTTGCTTTCTCCTCTATTTCTTTCAGCTCTTCTTCGGTGAGACGCTTGTAACGCAACAGCATCCGGCGGAACTTCAGCAACGGATCAGCTTCTTTCACATAAGCCAGTTCATTTTCATCCCTGTACAAAGTATCTTTGTCAGAGTTGGAATGTGAACCGATACGGACACAATTGGCATGTACGATTACCGGATTCCGGTCCAGCAATGCATACTCACGGGCCTCAGTCATGGCATTCATGGAGTCGAACACATCTTTTCCATTACAATGGATAATCTTCAGATTCTTGAATCCGGAGAAGTTATCCGCCACTTTACGGGCTGCCGTCTGGTCTTTCTTCGGAACAGATATACCATATCCATTATCCTGCCATACAAAAATAACGGGCAGGCGTTCAAGGCTGGCACCATTGACAGCTTCGTAGACAAAGCCCTCGGATGAGGCAGATTCGCCGTGTGAAGTAATAACGACTCCTTTATGGTCATAATATACCATAGCACGTGCCACGCCGGCTGCATGAAGATCATGCGTACCCGTAGCCGAGGATATATTCTCGATATACCATTCGGGTTTGGCAAAGTGATTGGACATATGGCGTCCGCCACTTCCCGGATCGGTAGCTTTGGAGATACCATTCAGTATAAGTTCTTCTGCCGTCATTCCGGCGGAAAGGGCAGTCAGCATATCACGGTAGTAAGGGAAAAGAAAGTCTTCTCCTTTGGTAAATACCTGTCCGATGGCCAACTGTATTCCGTCATGTCCGGCATACGGAGCGTGAAAGGACCAGCCAAGGGACTGCAACAGGTAAGCGGGCGCCTTTTCATCAAGCGCACGCCCCAGCGTCATCAGGTAATACCATTTCTTCAGTAATTCCACATCTGTGGTTTTTATATTGTACTTTTTCATACTTATCAAGGTATTAAGTTATTCTTTCCAGTTTTCCAGATAATCTTTAATAAAATAGAGGAAGTTGCCACCTAATGAACCATCCACGACTCTATGGTCATAAGAGAGGGACAGATACATCTTATGACGGATGGCAATCACATCCCCTTCCGGAGTCTCTATTACAGCAGGCTTCTTCTCAATGTATCCTACTCCCAGGATAGCTACCTGAGGCTGATTGATGATAGGTGTACCGAACAAAGACTTGAATGTACCGAAGTTCGTAATCGTAAAAGTGCCACCGGAAATATCATCGGGCATCAGCTTATTATCACGCGCCTTGAGTGCCAGTGAATCAATGGCTACGGCAAGTCCGTTCAGATTCAGACGATCGGCATCACGAACCACCGGAACAATCAGATTGCCATCATTCAGAGAAACGGCAATACCGACATTGATATGTTTCTTGAACAGGATATTATATCCCTCTACCGATACATTCACTTGCGGGTAAGCAGCCAGCGCCTTCGCCACAGCTTCTGTGATGGCAGGCATATACGTAAGTTTCACTCCCTCACGACGGAAGAAAGCATCTTTATTCTTATCACGCCACTTTACAAGTTTCGTTACATCCACTTCCACAACATTGGTTACGTGCGGGGAAGTATGTTTAGACATTACCATGTGGTCGGCTATCACCTTACGTACACGATCCATCTCTTTAACTTCAACACCTTCTGCTGAGAATGTACCGGAAGCAGGTGTAGTACGTTGTACGTCAGGAGTTACAGCAGGTTTAGCAGACGACTGGGCAGGTGCTGTAGTTACCGATTGCGGTGCAACGCTTGCAACAGGTTGCGGACTTGGTTTAGCAGCAGGTTGCGCCATGGTGGTACCACCACTTTGTTTCCGTACAATGTAACTCTTGATATCCTTCTTGCTCACCCGTCCCTGATATCCGGTACCCAGAATAGTATCCAGTTCTTTAGGCTGAATGCCGGCCTCACGAGCCAACTGAAGAACTACAGGCGAGTACCAACGTTCTTCTTCCGGTTTTACAGCTTTGACTTGAGGAGTTTCCTCAGAGACCTCGTCCTCGGAGTTCTCACCTCCGATATCGACAATAGCCACCACCGTACCCACAGCTACGGTATCTCCTTCCTTAAATAAAATTTCCACGACTTTTCCTTCTACCGGAGATGGTATTTCGGCACTAACCTTAGCGGTATTTACTTCAAACAACACATCATCCTCCTTGATGATGTCTCCTACTTGTACCGACCATGAGATGATGGTACCTTCGGTTATACTTTCACCCAATTTGGGCATCTTTATTTCAAATCTTGACATATAGTTAAGTTTTAGGTTCTCGGTTTATTATATATACAACAAACAACTGAGTAGTAAGTTTTTAACTTAAGTAAAAGTTAATGCGGATTTATGATATATCCACTCTTTGCAAGCATACTTTTCCGCTTTCAACCGTTCGATGGCTTCCATATCTCCGGCAGAGAAGCGGTAAATCCGGTTATCGTCATCATCCACAAAGGAGTGAAAGAGCAAATGCATGAAACGCTTGATGTCCATAGGCTCAGACAAAAACTCTTTTATATTCGCAACTTCACTCCGTACGGAAGGTACTGCACGCATAGTACGAGAGCCCGGTAAACGGCTTTCCACACCCGGATCGCCATTCAATGCCGCGTTCAACGCATCCAGATCAGTGGAAAACAACAAAGTACAATGATACATCACACGGTCTTTGTGTATACACTGCGCACTACCTGATATTTTCCGTTCGTCCACATAAATACCCAGACGCTGGTCAGCATAAGCTGAGATGCCTACCTTTTCAAGGAAATCGACGACCTGTTGCAGGTAATATCCAAAGTCCGGCTGTTTTACGGTTTCAATAAAACTCAGGTTAATATTTCCCCTGTCATGATATACAGCACCTCCACCGGAGAAACGGCGTGCCAGGGTTATTCCCTTTTCATCCAGAAACCTCTCGTCCGCTTCCGCCGCCACACTCTGATGCTTCCCTATCACTACGGATGGCTCCGACTGCCAAAGCATAAAGAAGTTACCTCGCTTCTGCTTCAACAAATACTCTTCTGCTGCCAGATTAAAATAGATATCCGTACAGCGATTATCAATACAGAACATTATGCAAACAAAGTTTCATGGAAGATTTCACCGACCGTCGGATGCGGAAAAACAGTCTTTTGAAACTCTTCCACCGTATATCCGTGCTGCACGGCAAGTCCGGCAAGAACAATCAATTCGGAAACTGGGTTTCCCAGCATATGACAACCTATCACCCGATCATCATCGTCCAATATCAACTTACAAAGCCCGTTCACCAATTCATTCTCGGCTACAAAACGACCGGAATAGGCCATCGGTAGCTTTTGTACATGATAACTGATACCGGATGCTTTCAGTTCTTCCTCAGTCTTACCTACTCCCGCTACTTCGGGATTGGTATACACCACACCGGGTACACAATCGTAATTCATACGGTCTTCTACTCTCAGGATATGATTGACAGCAACTTCACTTTCACGAATGGCAGTATGTGCCAGCATAGAGTGTCCGGTAATATCACCACAGGCATAAACACGAGGATGGGAAGTCTGCATATGCTCATCCACCTTCACACCGTTGCGCAGCAGTTCAATGTTCAGTTTATCCAAACCGACTTGGGACAAGTTAGCTTTCCTACCCACACTGACGAGTACCTTTTCAGCTTCAATAAGTGCAGTCTTACCTTCCTTTTCAATAGTGACACCCTCTTTGCCGACTTCAATTACTTTGGCATTCAGATGGAAATTAACCCCACGCTTCTGATATTCCGAACGCAGCATGCCACTGGTTTCCTTATCCATGGCGCCCAATACTTCGGGCATCATTTCAACAACATGCACCTGCACACCCATGCTATTGAAAAAAGAAGCGAATTCCATCCCGATAACACCACCGCCGATAATGACAAGTGAACGGGGCAAAGTTGTGATCTCCAATGCTTCCTTTGATGTCCAATAATCAATTTCAGATAATCCTTTAATGGGAGGGATCAATGTATCGGAACCTGTACATACCAACAGATAGGTTACTTCATATACTTCGCCGGCAGCCGAAAGCTGGAAACGTCCGTCCGCCTCCCCCACAATAACGGCTTCCTGCGGTACAATAACAGCACCGTAAGAACTGACCGTCATCTTCACACCACCGGTCAACTTTTTCACAATCTTATCTTTACGGTCGATAATCTTTTTCATATCGAATGACGAACCATCGGGCACAGAGATGCCATACTTGGACGCGCCTTTCATATTGTCCCACAACTTGGCGGAATAGAGCAGAGTTTTGGTAGGGATACACCCCTCATTGAGACAAACACCGCCAATAGCTTTCTTTTCAAACAAAACAGTTTGCAGCCCGTTTGCAGCCGCTCTTTCGGCTGCCGTATATCCGGCAGGGCCACCGCCGATGATAGCTATATCATATTTCATAAATCAGTAGTATTAAGTAAATTATATACTTAACAACAAAAGAGAAGAGCGCAAAGTTCTATGACAACCTATTAAGGAAAGTTACTGTTTTTCATTCACAATAGCCTACATCCTAAAATTTATCTGTACTTTTGCAGAAATTTAAGAAATACTATGGTAGCTCCCGAAATAGCAATTGCTGACTCCAACACCTTATCATGTATGGGATTGCAAAGCCTTCTGGAAGAAATTATCCCGATGGCCGTCATCCGTGTATTCAGTTCGTTCGAGGAACTGATGGACGATACCCCCGATATGTATGCGCATTATTTTGTTTCAGCACAGATTTATTTTGAACATACCGCTTTTTTCCTGCCGCGCAAGCCCAAGACCATTGTATTGGCAAACGGTGACAATCAGCCTCAACTGGCAGGAATACCGACCTTGAATATTTATCAAGACGAAAAAACACTAATAAGGAACATCCTGCAACTGCATCAGTTCGGACACAAAGGCGGGCATCCTCATAGCCACCCCCACGGTGCAACAGCGCATCCGTGCGGTAATCCTCACGCCGACAGCGAACATGATCTTTCTCCCCGCGAAATAGAAGTACTGGTACTGATAACCAAAGGACTTATCAATAAAGAAATAGCCGATAAACTGAATATCAGCCTGACTACCGTCATCTCCCACCGAAAGAATATCACGGAGAAGCTGGGCATTAAATCAGTGGCCGGACTGACGATTTATGCTGTAATGCATGGGTACGTTGAAGCAGACCGTATCTAAATCCTAATAAATGAGGATTGCGGAGACAGGGGAAATGCTCTTACTTTGCAACCGAAATAAAACGAGTTGATATGAATAAGAGTAAATTGTTGATTTTTGCCCTGGCACTCCTACCTATAGGAAACATTGCGGCAGAAGAAGTGGATACCCTGAAAATAGTGGACGTTGAAGAGGTTCTCATCATTGCAGCACCTAAAGAAAACCGTAAGTTGCGTGAGCTGCCCAATGCCGTCACCTTACTTTCACAACAAGACATGCAAGCTGCACAAGTGAACTCCATAAAGAACCTGACAGCACTGGTTCCGAATATCTTTATTCCTGATTACGGTTCGCGACTGACATCTGCCGTTTACATTCGTGGTATCGGTTCTCGTATCAATACTCCTTCCGTAGGACTCTATGTTGACAATATACCTTATATAGATAAATCCGCATTCGATTTCAATTACTCCGACATCGAGCGTATTGATGTGCTGCGCGGTCCGCAGGGTACACTGTACGGACGAAATGCGATGGGCGGAATCATCAAAGTACATACCAAATCTCCTTTCTCTTATCAAGGTACTGATTTCCGTATAGGAGCAGGTACACACAATCAATACAATACTTCCGTCACTCACTATCACCGGATGAATGAACGCTTTGCATTCTCGGCTGGAGGATTTTATGATTATGATGGCGGATTCTTCCGCAATGCGGCACGCAATAACGATAAGATAGACAAAGGACAATCTGCCGGTGGCCGTATGCGTGCCATCTATCTGCCCAGTGACAACTGGAAACTCGACTTTAATGTGAGTTATGAATATAGTGATCAGGGCGGCTATCCATACGGACTTTATAATAAGGAAAGCGGAGAAGTTGCCAAGACTGCTTACGATGAAGAAAGCAGCTACTATCGTAACTTGCTGAATGCCGGACTGAATCTGGAATATCAAGCACAAAATTTCATTTTGAGTGCTGTCACCGGATACCAGTGGCTTCGCGACCGTATGTTCATGGACCAGGATTTTTCTGCTGCCAATATTTTTAATATAGAACAGAAACAGAAAATAAATACTTTCTCGGAAGAAATCGTTCTGAAATCAAAGCCTAACCGCCGTTGGTTATGGACTACAGGAGCTTTCGGATTTTATCAGGCACTGCACACGGACGGACCGGTATTATTTCACCGGGATGGTATTACATCGGTTATTGAAAACAATGTAAATAGTGTTTTCGATGGTCTCGCATCTATGGGTATACCGGGCATTCCTGTCATGCACTTGGGAATCAACAATGAAAGCCTACCTGTCAGCGGCAGCTTCGACACACCAACTTTAAGCGGTGCTCTTTTCCATCAATCCACCTTCAATGACTTATTTGTCAAAGGTCTCTCAGCAACCGTTGGTCTGCGAATGGACTACGAGAAAATAAAGATGGAATATAATTCAGCCGCCGCAACCACCAACTTTAACTTCTCCATGAAAATGGGAAATCCTGCAAATCCTCAGATACTCGAAAGCCAAGGTTTGGAAGGAAATGCAATCTATCTGGGTAAAGAATCGACTGACTACGTTCAACTATTGCCAAAGTTTGCCTTGCAATATGAATGGAAAAAAGGAAATAACATTTATGCAACTGCGGCCCGTGGATACCGGTCAGGAGGATATAACATTCAGATGTTCTCCGATCTTGTAACAGGAGTGCTCAGTAACTCGATGATGGACGCCATTATGGCGGATCCTAAATTCAGCAACTTCTCCGCCATGATTAAAAAGATGAAGAAGGAATTGCCGGAAGTTAGTGAGGCTACCCGATATAAACCGGAATACACTTGGAACTACGAAGTTGGAAGCCACCTCACACTTTGGGAAGGACGTTTACTTGCTGACCTTTCTGCGTTCTATATGGATACACGCAACCAACAGATTGCTAAATTCGCAGAAAATGGTTTGGGACGTATCACTGTAAATGCAGGAAAGAGTCATAGTTATGGTGCCGAAGCAAGTCTGCGTGCCGCTCTTACTACTGCATTTACCGTCAACGCTTCTTATGGATATACATATGCTACTTTCAAAGAGTACGCAACCAATACAAAGATAGACGGAGAAACACAACCTGTAGATTATAATGGAAACTATGTTCCCTTTGTCCCGAAGCACACCCTGAGCCTGGGCGGACAATACATTTTCCGCATCAACCCGGGACATTGGTTGGACCGTATTCAGGTTAACGCCGACTACACCGGTGCAGGACGTATCTATTGGACCGAACAAAATGATGTCAGTCAAGCTTTCTACGGCACACTGAACGGACGCCTCAGCCTGCAAAAAGGCAACGGACAGATTGACTTCTGGGTTCGCAATGTACTGGATAAAGATTACGCTGCTTTCTACTTCGAAAGTATGGGCAACGGATTTATGCAGAAAGGCCGCCCCATACAGGCGGGAATCGAATTGCGATGCAGATTTTAAAATTCTTATAAAGAGTCATGAGCGCTTCCATCAAAGGAAACGCTCGTTTCTTTTAAAATTTCTCCCAGCCCGCCAACCAGATAGAACGGAAGATTAACAAGCTGAAATGTTTTTCCTTCAATCGTGGTGACTTCATCTATTGAATAAGGCTGTGACCATACACGCACAGCAACCGTTTGCGAAGAACGGTTCATAAACGAATGTAACGAACGAAGATGTGCATTATGTCCTGCCTTTACCTCAATAGGATAGATTTTGGAATCTTGCACCCAGATGAAATCAACCTCTGCCGCAGACTCACTCTTACCACGCACCCAAAAGTTACGTTTTTGGCTGACTTTATCGGTCAGCGTCAACAGTTCTTGTGCCACAATATGCTCGGCTATCATTCCTCGCCAAGCATCCATAATGTCTTTTGCACCGAATACTTCTTTCTGCACTTGAGCTGCATAATTTACCAAACCCGTATCCAGCCATACCAGTTTAGGCATACGCTTAGTTTCCGATATGGCAGGAACTTCCGTTGCCGTTGTCGGATAAACCAACTCCATTATCATAGCTTTTTCCAATAAACGAAAAGCCTCTCCAACTTCACGGGCATTATAATTCGATGATGCAAAACCTCCAAGTGTTACAATCTGTGCAGCTTTGCCCCAACCTTCTTTCAGAATGAACCGTATTACTTCTATCAACAATCCACGCCTGGCATACTTCTCCACATCATCCCGATACCCCTGTAAAAGAGTCTCATACACATCGCTTAAGGCAAGAATATCCCTCCTTTCAGCATAAAGCTGGACAGCCTCCGGCATGCCACCAATCAGCGTATATAAATTGAATAACGTCATCAACCGATCATGAAATGCAATCGTTATTTCCGGCTGTTCCAGCACCGGTAATAAAACTTCCTCACCGATAGCTCCCAAGAATTCACGAAACGAACAAGGACGTAAAGCCATATACTGCACTCTTCCTACGGGAAACGAAACATTTACATCCACCAGATTTTCCAGTAAGGAACCTGCAGCAATGACATATATTCCAGGAAGTTCCTCATAAAAATAACGCAACAATCCTATTGCTTTTGGTGAATTTTGAATCTCATCAATAAAAAGTAAAGTTGTTCCTTCCTTTCGCATAACTCCACAATGAGCGAAGAGGAACGGCATCAAATCTTTCAATGGTATTTCCAAATCAAACAGAGCAGTTGATTCTTTTTTCTCTAAATTGAGTGGCAGGTAGTTATCAAACTGTTGTCCGAACTCATTGACTATCGTAGTCTTTCCTACCTGTCTTGCTCCGCGCAAAACAAGCGGTTTACGATGCATATCCGTTTTCCATTGTTCCAAATGAAAAAGTATCGTTCTTTTAAACATAATTAAAAGATATTGGTTTTCAACGACAAAGATACACTTTTGTTTCAAAACCGAGGCAAAACATCAACTATTTTGTTTCAAAACTGAGGTAAAACATCTATTGTATCGTTTCAAAACCGAGGATCGTTATTCTTTTCTCTTACTCATTAATCGCACCGCAGCTCAGACAACGTCCTTTTTCTCTGAGCTTCTGTCCGCAATTGCCACAACGATAACGATAAACAACAAGCGTGGTGTACACCTTTTTCAGGAAAATCCAGATGAAAGCGACAAGGAAGACGTAGCCGATATATATCTGCGTAGTCAATATAAAGAAGAAATAGCAGAAGATGCAGCAAGATGCCAAGCCTAATAAATAGAACATAGCGGCAGCAGGCGAAAGCTGACGAAATAAATCATCGAGCACTGCCAACAACACTATGATGAATAACCAGATACTCAGCAAAAAGACCGAAAGGATAAACGGAACCTTAAAAGGTGAAAGCGTAGGATTAAAATAGAAGTGTTCCCACGTTTCGGGTACAAAAACCTGCATAGACTCGTACACCGTGGCACTAAACGCCATCAGTAAACAAAGCAACAACGGATACACACTATCTATATCATTGAAATAAACCATCTTCAACTGTTTGCGACGGAACAGGCGAAGCATCCAGGCACCCACAAACAAAGCAAAAATAATAACGAAATAGGAAGCATGCGTATCACTGAACAGGTAAATAAATTGGGAAATACTATCCGTCGGCACAAAAGCCTGCATCATCTCCCGCTCACCAATCCAGCCCTGTATTTCCTGAGAATGGGCCAGTTTCACCCAGACACTATCCACACTATCCGCCGGATGGATAGCAAATTCGGCCACGACCACACGATCTCCTTTGTAAAGGGTATTATAGCAATCTTTCACAGGCAGGCAGGCAAGCACAACAGAGTCTTGCACCACTTCCAGGTTGGTGTTCAGCGTATAGTGTCGGTCATAAAGATAAGTCAAGGAATCGCGGGTCCCGACACTCATCCCTTCATCATCCAAGTTGGGACGGGAATAATGGCAAGAAAAAAAACAGAAACACAAGAATAAAGAAATACAAATAAGTGCAGACCTGCGCAGAGAAAAGAAACCATATACTTTGCGTAGTCCTATGCTGATTCGCATTTCTGAACCATATTTCACTTCCTTATTCCGCATATACTTTCATCTGACAATTCTTACAATCAAACTCCAGACGGAAACGCTTACCATCTGTTCCCGACAGATAATAAGGTTCCCGATAAGATGAACGCCCCTTCTGGTAAGTAGGGCACCAACCCATACTATATCGCAGGCAATGCTTACAGAACATTAGGACAGCACCCGGAACAGATTGTTTCTCATAAGCCGGAGCCACAGAGGCAATGCCGTGGTCAGTATAGAAAGAGGCGGCACGGGTATTCATTACATTCCCGAGGTACGTTAATGAAGTACCGGAAACTGTTGTTTTAGAAGAAGTCCCCGGCAAAGGGAAAGCGTGAGTTGTAGGTTTCCAAACTGCCAGTTCCTGTCGGTAGTTGATGCGACGAACAGTAATCAGTTGCTCTACAACCTGACGACGCCAGTCGGCTACCACGGAAGCAGGAAGGAACCAATTATCTGAAAAACGGATTTCTATGGCGGAATTTGTTTCGGACGAACGATTATCCGCTAATATTCCGGCTTCAAAAGGAGTATTTCCCAATTTACTGAGTTGGGTACGCAGGTTATCTGTCTGCGAGGTACGGGCAGGTTCTTTCTGATAAGGGAAAGAAAGTGTAACGCTATTATCATCCTCATCCGTGATAGTCAGAGCAAAGCCGAAGGCGGTATCTGCCAAAAGCAAGGATACGGAAATTTTTCGTTCGGAAGACTTACGTGCCAGCAACTTCTCAAATTCCTGATCGTAGTTACGGTAAAGCACAGTACGCGGACGGATACGGGGCATCTCACCTGCCGGATAGAGTTTATTCCCGTCCACACGGTTGATACGGAATCCTTGCAGACGTCCTTGCTCATCGATATAACAAACACCGTCACCGTTATTGAATGATTTCAATCCGGCTACTGTGAGGTAGTTTCCGCGTTGTTCCTTCATGGTTCCCATCTCTTCGCCGAGGGATTTCGGAGTATCGAAAGAGAAAATATCTTCACTGCGTCCGTGCAGGAAGTAATGCGTAAATCCACGACTAAAACTTTTATCTAACTGGGGACGGAATGTATAATTACAAGTACCGGAAGAAGCCCGGGCGTATTCTTTACGGCGTGTAAAGATAGCATCCAGCTTTTGGCGGTAAGCAGCTGTAACATTCTTCACGTAAGAAACATCTTTCAGACGACCTTCTATCTTGAGTGAAGTGGCACCTGCATCAAGTAACTCTTCCAAGATATCACTCTGATTCAAGTCTTTAAGAGATAGCAAATGCTTATCACGTACAATTACTTTTCCGTCGGCATCCACCAGACTGAAAGGCAAACGACAGAATTGTGCACATTCTCCCCGGTTAGCGCTACGTCCAAAACAAGCCTGGCTGACATAACATTGCCCGCTATAGCTAACGCAAAGTGCCCCATGCACAAACACTTCCAACGGCACTTCCGGACAGACTTTATGAATATGGCTGATTTCCTGAAGGGAAAGCTCACGTGCCAATACTACTTGTCGGAAACCGGCTTCTGCAAGGAAACGTACTTTCTCCGGTGTACGGTTATCCATTTGCGTACTGGCGTGCAAGGGAATAGGTGGCAGGTTTAAGCGAGTGATTCCCATATCCTGCACAATAAGCGCATCCACTCCCGCACGATACAAATCCCAAATCATTTTCTCTGTCTCTTCCAGTTCTTCTTCCTTTAAGATGGTATTGACAGTCACATAAATCCGGGCATTATATAAATGGGCATGAGCCACCAAAGCAGCTATATCTTCCAACGAATTGCCGGCTGCTGCACGTGCGCCAAACTTAGGCGCACCGATGTAGACCGCATCCGCACCGTGGTTAATAGCTTCAATGCCGCATTCCATGTTTTTGGCAGGAGCCAGTAACTCTATCTTTCGTTGCTTTATCATTCTATATCGTTAATATTGTACGGAGTTTCCTGATAAACGAAATAGTTCAACCAATTAGAGAACAGCAGATTGGCATGGGCACGCCAACGTACCATCACACCTTTGTCCGGATCATTATCCACATAATAATTACGAGGTACTTCAATGGGCAGACCTTTATCCACATCCCTGCGATATTCCGTATCCAGCGTTAGTGGAGAGTATTCCGAATGTCCGGTAACAAAGAACTCACGTCCACCACGTGCTACCACCAGGTGTACGCCTGCATCTTCCGATTCCGAAAGTAAAGTAAGTTCAGGTATTTTCAAGATATCTTCTTTCCGTACTTCGGTATGGCGGCTATGAGGTACATAGAACATATCATCGAAACCACGGAAAATAGCATGCAACGGATCTAAAGGACGATGCTCGAATATGCCGAACATTTTCTTATCCAACGCATACTTGGGTACTCCGTAATGATGATAAAGTCCGGCCTGTGCAGCCCAACAGATATAAAGGGTGGACGTGACATGCGTACGGGCCCAATCGAATATTTCCATTATTTCATCCCAGTAAGTCACTTCTTCGAAATCCAGTTGCTCTACAGGGGCACCAGTGATAATCATACCGTCGTACTTCTCGCCACGCATCTTTTCAAAGTCAGTATAGAACGTCTGCATATGTTCTACAGGCGTATTCTTGGATGTATGACTCTTGATTTTCATGAACGAGATTTCCACCTGAAGCGGTGTATTGGAGAGCAAACGCACAAGATCTGTCTCCGTGGTAATCTTCAAAGGCATCAAGTTCAGGATAACGATGCGCAACGGACGGATGTCCTGTTGCGTGGCGCGGGAGTTGTCAATAACAAATATATTCTCTTCTTTCAGCAACTCTATCGCCGGTAGCTTATCAGGTAAATTTAATGGCATAAGTTATCAGATTATCTTTAATTTAGAGTACAAAGGTACGTGATAATTTTGAAATCTCCCGCGAAAGAATGAAAATGTAGAGCTATTTCAAGTTATTTATCTTCTTCATACAAAGCATTATAGATAAAATTATCAACAAAAAGACATCTTTCCTTTCATGTATTTAAAATATTATTCTACCTTTGCCGCCCGTAAAGTTAATGAACATTGAAAAACATTAAGATGGAACAGAGCCGGAGTTCAAGCGTGAATTCACTTAATTAGCATCCCAAAGCCACAGACTTTCCTATACCAATTATGGTCCTTACCCACCCCAGATATTCCGATGCTTTAATTAACACATTAATTTGAAATGCGACAGTCGTGTTTCACAAAAAACCATACTATTATGAACAAAACAACTATCAAAAACAACAGACTGACCTTATTCTCATTCTGTATCATTTTCTTATTCAGTTCTTGTGTCAATGAATTAGACTCAGAAACTTCTCCCGATGCTGTTCCCGGCACTATTCCCATCAATTTCACTACAAAAGTCAGCAAAGCCGATACACGTGTGACTAATACTGCCTTTGAAAAAGGAGATAAAGTAGGTTTATATGCAATGCTTCCATCTACTCCAATTACAGAAAAGCGCTACATTGACAATTTACAACTGGAATGTGGGGAAAAGAATGCATTCATCCCTGAAAAGACAGTTTTCTATCCGGCAGGAGATGCCACACTCAATTTTATCAGTTATTATCCCTATCAGTCAACCGGAATAAAAACAGGCCAATCTACCATTCCTGTATCTGTACAAACCGACCAAAGCAACGCAAAAGCTCTCTCCACATCCGATTTCATGATAGCCTCCGAAAAAAATGTAGAAAGCAGCGAAGATGCAGTCGTACTTCATTACAAGCATAAGTTGACCAAGATAAAAATCACAATCACAGCCGGTACTGGGGAAGATATAACAAAGATATATAAAGCAAATCCTCAGATTATCGCAGTAGGCTTCAAGACCAAAGCAGAATATAATACTGATACGGACAAGTTTATAAACCTGACAGAGGAAGCAGACATCATCCCATATGGTGAATGGAACATAGTAAAAGGGACTTTAACAGGAAAAGAATTCATCATCATACCACAAGATGCTGATGCTAACGCTCAATCTTTTATAATGGAATGGAACGGGAAAGTATATACTTGCCCAATGCCAAAACTGAATATGACAGGAAGTACACAATGCCAAATCGATATCGAGGCTATGCAGACAACCAGCCATTCTCTTACCGGAATAACCAGTACAGTTGAAGACTGGCTGCCCGGAGATAGCAAAGATACTAATAACAGTGGCGGCATTACAGCTATTCATTTGGCGGCACTCACTTTCTCTCAATCGAACATATACAGAATCTACCATGACGGCAAGCCGATGGCAGAAGTTTGTAAAGAGTATCTAAAATCTGATCAAATAACTTCAAGAGCAATTGTTGCATACCCGGTGAAAGAAGATGAAACGAGCAATCTGAGCAAAGGCGTTGTTCTAAAACTACTGGATGATGAAAGAGCGATAAGCGGAGGAAGCATAAACTGGAATACAGACGATAGTTCCTTTGCTTATACAGAAGGGAATCTCCAGTCTGTTGACAAATTCTATCTTAATGAAAAGGGTGAAATCTTACTGGAAGAAGCAGAAGATCCAATCAGCATAGATATTGCCAGCTATACCATCAGGGATATACGAAAGGGAAATACTTATGAGTATCCAATCGTAAAAATAGGCACTCAATATTGGATGAGAGAAGATTTATGTGCAACAGCGTACAGGAATGGAACTACATTGAATAAAAAAACTCAGTTGGGAGAAGGCCCTGGCTATTTCAGACCTCAGAATACAGAAACATATTTCTATAATGGAGAAGCTGTACTTGAGGGAGAATTGGCACCTGCAGGATGGAAAATTCCAGATAGTGATGATTGGCAAACCTTAAAAGAATACATCAAAGATGACGCTTCGATACTAAAATCCGGAGAATGGGAAGTCTTAAAAGAGGGTGACACGATTGATTCAGGTTCTAATCTAACTGGTTTCTCAGCATATCCCGTAGGGATTTGGGGAGCAGGAAAAAATATATCCCAAAAACAATTAGTATGCTACTGGACACTAAATGAGACAGAAAATAGCATACCAGAACAATCAATAAGTTTCACCGGAAGCAGCGCCAAGTTTTCTGTCGCCGCAACTCATGTTAAAAATGGAACTTACTATAAGGCCTTTTCCATACGCTGTCTAAAAGAATAGCCCAATAAAAAAAAGCATATCTCATTTCTTTTTCGTATTTTTGTTCCCAATGTACAAATAAGTTTTGTTCATCGAACAAAGACAACGAAAAAGAAATGAGAATTATCGACCTGATACACAGCAACGAGAAGACAGCTTTCTCTTTTGAAATACTGCCACCGCTGAAAGGCACAGGCATCGAAAAGCTGTACGACACCATAGATACTTTGCGGGAATTTGACCCGAAATACATCAATATCACCACACATCGCAGCGAATATGTGTACAAAGATCTGGGAAACGGTTTATTTCAGCGCAATCGCTTGCGCCGCCGTCCCGGAACTGTTGCCGTAGCTGCCGCTATCCAAAACAGATATAATATTACTGTAGTTCCGCATCTTCTTTGTAGTGGTTTCACCCGCGAAGAGACGGAATATGTACTGCTCGATCTGCAATTCCTGGGTATTACCGACTTACTGGTATTACGTGGAGATAAAGCAAAACATGAGTCCGTCTTCACTCCCGAAGGCGATGGCTACCATCATGCCACTGAATTGCAAGAACAAATCAATAACTTCAATAAAGGTATCTTCGTAGATGGCTCGGAAATGAAAGTGACCAATACACCATTTTCCTATGGTGTGGCGTGTTATCCCGAAAAACACGAAGAAGCTCCCAATATTGACACTGATATCTACTGGCTGAAAAAGAAAATGGAAGCCGGTGCAGAATATGCTGTTACACAGCTTTTCTATGATAACCAGAAATACTTCGACTTTGTAGAACGTGCCCGGAAAGCCGGAGTTACCATTCCCATCATTCCAGGTATCAAACCGTTCAAGAAGATATCTCAAATCAGCATGATACCCAAGACGTTCAAAGTGGACTTGCCCGAAGAACTGACATGCGAAGCGATGAAATGCAAAACGGATGAAGAAGCCAAACAAGTAGGCATCGAATGGTGTGTTAAGCAATGTAAGGAATTAGTGGAACATGGAGTACCCAGTATTCACTTCTACTCCATCGGTGCAGTGGACAGTATAAAAGAAGTTGCAAAGCTGGTATACTAAGGCCGAAATCAAGTAACATTAGTTGTAAATTATAAAACCATATATAATATCGTGTTTTTCAAAGAGGTAATAGGACAAGAAGCAGCCAAACAGCGACTCCGGCAGGAAGTGCAAGAGGGGCGTATTCCTCATGCTCAGCTCTTCTGCGGTCCATCGGGAGTGGGAAAACTTCCGTTGGCAATGGCTTATGCCCGTTACATCTGTTGCCCGAACCGTACAGATACAGACGCCTGTGGCACTTGTCCCTCCTGCGTAAAGTGGAATAAGCTGGTACATCCCGATGTACATTTCGTCTTTCCCATCGTAAAAAAAGGAAAGAAAGAAGTGTGCGACGATTACATAGCTGACTGGCGCCATCTGGTGCTAAACAGCCCTTATTTCAGTCTAAACCACTGGCTGAATGAGATGGATGCTGAAAACGGACAAGCCATCATCTATGCAAAGGAGAGTGACGAGATAGTACGTAAGCTCAGTCTGAAATCGAGCGAGGGTGGCTACAAGGTTACTATCGTCTGGCTACCGGAGAAAATGCACGTAGTTTGTGCCAATAAGTTATTGAAACTTCTGGAAGAGCCTCCCGAAAAGACAGTATTCCTATTGATATCCGAAACTCCGGACATGATACTGCCGACAATCCTGAGCCGTACGCAACGCTTCAACATCCGTAAAATAGAAGAAACGGATATTGCCAACGCCTTGCAACAGAAATATGGTGTACGTCCTAATGATAGTTTCACCTTGGCGCATCTTGCCAACGGTGACTTTATCAAAGCATTGGAAACCATTCATCTGAACGAAGAAAATGAACTGTTCTTTGAACTCTTTGTCAGTCTCATGCGTCTTTCCTATCAACGGAAGATACGTGAAATGAAGCAATGGAGTGAGCAACTGGCAGGCATGGGACGAGAACGACAGAAGAACTTCCTGACATACGCCCAGCGTATGATACGCGAGAATTTCATCTATAACCTGCATTGCAAAGAGATGAGTTACATGACTTTACCCGAACAAAACTTTGCGACCCGCTTCGCCCCTTTTATCAACGAACGGAATGTAATGGGAATGATGGATGAATTGAGCGAAGCGCAGATACATATTGAGCAAAATGTAAATGCAAGGATGGTCTTCTTTGATTTTTCATTGAAAATGATAGTTCTACTGAAACAGTAGAAATCAGATATATAGTAGTAATCTCAATCATAAATAAAAAAATGGATTTTAAACTACATAACGGAAGCGGAGGTCTCTGCTGCAAAAGTTGCGGCAGGCAAGACAAGCAACTGAATACCTACGACTGGCTGGCCGACATTCCCGGAAACGGAGAAGAAAGCGACCTGGTAGAAGTTCAGTTCAAGAATACCCGCAAAGGATATTTCCGCAATAGCAACCATATACCTCTTGAAAAGGGCGACATCGTGGCCGTAGAAGCAACACCGGGGCATGACATCGGTGTAGTAACCCTAACCGGACGTCTTGTTCCGCTGCAAATGCGAAAAGCTAACATCAAGTCTGAGGCTGATATCAAGCGTATCTACCGTAAAGCCAAACAGGTAGATATGGACAAATATAATGAGGCCAAAGGACGCGAACATAGCACCATGATACGCGCCCGACAGATTGCACTCAACCTGAATCTCAACATGAAAATCGGTGATGTGGAATATCAGGGAGACGGCAACAAAGCTATTTTCTATTATATTGCCGACGAGCGTGTAGACTTCCGTCAGCTGATTAAGGTATTGGCAGATGCTTTCCATGTCCGCATTGAAATGAAGCAGATTGGTGCACGCCAGGAGGCCGGACGAATCGGTGGTATTGGTCCTTGTGGACGCGAGCTCTGCTGTGCCACCTGGATGACTTCTTTCGTGTCAGTATCCACAAGCGCCGCCCGTTATCAGGATATTTCTCTCAATCCGCAAAAACTGGCAGGACAATGTGCCAAACTAAAATGCTGTCTCAACTATGAAGTGGACTGCTATGTGGAAGCTCAGAAACGTCTTCCTTCCAGGGAGATCGAGTTGGAAACCAAAGACGGTACTTTCTATTTCTTTAAGGCAGATATTCTGAGCAATCAGATAACCTACTCTACCGACAAGAACATTCCTGCCAATCTGGTAACAATCAGTGGAAAGCGTGCATTTGAAATCATCGGTATGAACAAACGGGGTACTAAACCAGAAAGTCTTGTAGAAGAAGCACGCCAAGTGGAACCCAAGAAACCAATAGATTTGTTGGAACAGGAAAGCTTAACCCGCTTTGATCGTAGCCGTAAAGGTAAAAACGGTGGAGAAAATAACGGTGGTGGAAATGGAAACGGCGGTAATAACAACCGCAAGAAAAAGAAAAAAGGAAATCCGAATCAACCCGGAGATCAGCAATCCAGACCACGCCCACAAGGTGAGCCCAGACCGCAAGGTGATAAGCCCAAACCACAAGGCGATCAGCGACGGGGAGAACAACCCAGGCGCAACAAACCCAAACGCCCTAACAATCCACCCAGACCACAAGGAGAGAAACCAGCCGGAAATGAAAAACCTGCTCAAGAATAAAACATCTCTTCTGAAGAGTTTAATACTGCTGTTCATCGCAAGCTTCTACACAGCCTGCGATGAACAGACTGTATATCATTCTTTTCAATCCCTGCCAACGGAAGGCTGGCAGCGGAATGACACACTATTCTTCAATGTTTCGGTTGCAGACTCTGCTACACTCTACAATGTATCCGTAGAAGTAAGAAACCGGAACAATTATCCGTATCAGAATCTACCTTTACTCGTCTACTACGACAGTCCGGAAGCTCCAAATATCAAGCGGGATACATTGGAACTACGACTTGCTGACAATGCAGGTATTTGGTTAGGAGATGGCTGGGGTGGGTTATATCAATCAACTCTCCCAGCAGGCTTCATCCGTATTGGAAAAGCCGGGGAATACCGCTTCAAAATCATACACCTTCTACCGGACGAAGTTCTTCCCGGTATCAATGATGTAGGAATCAAATTAAAACGCTGACAGTCTCTTTTTACGTCCTGCATCAATCCGCAGGAAGATGAACAGCAAGATAGTGAATCCCCAAAGCGAAGAACCACCATAACTAAAGAATGGCAGCGGAATACCAATCACAGGTGTCAATCCCAGCACCATACCTACATTAACAAATAGGTGGAACAGGAATATACTAACAACCGAATACCCATAGACTCGACCAAAAGTAGACGGTTGCCGTTCCGCCACAGCAATCAGACGGAGTATTAATATAAGGAATAAGAGCAGCACGGCAGTAGAACCTATAAATCCTTCTTCTTCACCCACTGTGCAGAAAATAAAGTCCGTATCTTGTTCGGGTACATATTTCAGCTTAGTCTGAGTACCATTCAGAAATCCCTTTCCTGTCAGACCACCGGAGCCGATAGCTATCTTCGACTGGTTGACATTGTATCCGGCACCAGCCAAATCTTCTTCCATGCCTAATACCACCTTGATACGTATCTGCTGGTGAGGCTCCAATACTTTATTAAAGAAGTAATCACTGGAATATAAGAAACCGATAGAACCAATAGCAAACATACCTATCAGGAAATAACTAAGATGACGCTCACTCAACGAAAGGAAAATAAGGTATCCAACTACCAGCACACACAGTCCCCATTGCACCCAAACCAAATTAAACGGAGTCACATATTCCGATATAAAATAAGCGATTAACAACACTCCAATGGTAACTAACAATATATTGCGTACCGGTTCCCATTTCTTCTTATAAACCCACACCATTCCTGCCGCAGACAGCAAGACCATCGAGAGCACAGCAAACTCCCCTATCGGCGTCGGCGTATCGGCAATAAACACCTGATCAAACCGAATACCTACCACAAAGTAAACTACCGCGCACAACCCGGAAAACAGAACTACCCCCGGCATCCCCTCCCGATACAGAACCAAAAAGAAAGCAGTATATACCAACGCTGAGCCCGTCTCCCGCTGCAAGATAATAAGTATCATCGGGAACAGAATAAGAAAAACCATCATCAGGATATTCTTCCAGTTCTTCATGGTGAACGAATAGGAATTCATATACTTGGCAAGCGCCAGTGCCGTAGCAAACTTGGCAAATTCCGCCGGCTGCAAACTTACCGGTCCCATGACCAGCCACGACCTCGACCCCTTCGTATCAGGTGCTATAAAGATAGTGACCACAAGTAATATGGCAAGTGCTATATAAATAAGATAGGCAAACATATCATAAACGCTATCTTCAAGCATCAACAGCACAAACCCCAATCCAAAAGAGCAAATGATCCAAACCAGTTGCTTACCTGCACGAGTGGAGAAATCCCAGAAGTCACGGTCGCCATAATCATAGCTTGCCCCGCAAACGCTGAACCAACCGAATGCAATCAGAATCAAGTAAACACAGATCGTTACCCAATCCAGTGATTTCCATATACTATCTCTCCTCGTCACCATACATTATCACACGATTACTCATTTCTTCCGCTCTTTCCTCACTGGCAGGCGAAAGTTTTCCATTCAAATACTGTTCCATCATTAAAGCACCATAAGGTACTCCATAGGTTGCACCCCAACCCCCATTCTCCACATAAACGGCAATAGCGATCTTCGGCTTGTCCATCGGGGCAAAACCTATAAATGCAGAGTGGTCATGTCCTCGATTCTGTGCCGTACCTGTCTTTCCACAGACTTCTACACCCGGCAGGATAGTTCCGGCTATACGGCAAGTAGCACTTCCGGTAACTCCCGTAACGGCAGCCCGCATACCTTCTACAATTTCTTCATAATAAGAGCGATCAATAGAAGTGTAACGACGCTCCCGGTAGGTACTATCCAATTCTGCATCCTGAATATCCTTCACAATATGCGGAGTCACAAAATAACCACGATTGGCGATGGTAGCCGCTAAGTTTGCCATTTGCAAAGGTGTACTTAAAACTTCACCCTGACCGATAGAGATACTGATTACCGTCAATCCATTCCATGATCCACGATAGGCTTTATCATAAACACCTGCATTAGGGATAAATCCACGTTTCTCACCCGGCAAGTCCGTTCCCAGCTTATAACCAAATCCTTGAGAAACCATGTGATCTTTCCATACAGTAAGTGCATTCTGCGGCGAACCGTATTTCTTATCACCAAACATGCGATAAAGCCCCCAACAGAAATAAGCATTACATGAAGTGGCAATAGCCGGTATCAACGGAAGTGGTGATCCGTGTCCGTGACATCCCACACGCAAACCTCCATAAATAAATCCATGAGAACAAGGAAACGATGTGGACGGCTGTATGATACCTTCTTGTAAGAATGTCAGTGCCTGGGCTGTTTTAAAAGTAGATCCCGGAGGATAAACACCCATAATCGCACGGTTCAGCAGCGGTTTCTGTTTATCTTTCTGCAACATATTATGGTTTTTCCCACGCTGACGTCCGATCATCAGATGCGGATCAAAATTAGGTGCCGATACCAGACATAAAATCTCTCCCGTTTCCGGCTCAATAGCCACAATTGCACCGATTTTATTCTTCATCAGACGCTCACCCAACATCTGCAAATCAATATCCAATCCTAATTTCAGATTCTTGCCCGGTATCGATGGCCGATCCAGTTTGCCATCCATATAGTGCCCCTGAATACGTCCATGCGCATCACGAAGCAAAACCTCCACTCCTTTTTCACCACGCAGGTACTTTTCATAAGACTTCTCTATACCTTGCTTACCTACATAGTCACCGCGGATGTAATAATCATCAGCCTCAATATCTCTCATTGAGACCTCACCGATATCCCCCAAAGCATGTCCGGCAGCGTTATAGGAATATTGCCGGATAGTACGCCTCTGAATATAAAAGCCTGGAAATTTGAAAAGCTTTTCCTGGAATACACCGCACTCTTCCGCTGAGAGCTGCGTCATAAACACCTGATGCGTATATCTGGAATAACCGGGATTCATCCAACGATTCTTCACATCTTTCATTCGCTTCAGCAACTGCTCTTTCGTAATATTCAGTGTGCGGCAAAAATCGAGAGTATCTAGTTCCGTCACCTCTCGCGGCACGAATGTGATGTCATAAGCAGGTTGATTGAACACCAGCAACTTTCCATTACGGTCATAAATCGCACCGCGTGAAGGATACTGGATTTTATTGAGAAAAGCGTTACTATCTGCGTTCTTCTTGTAAGTATCAGTCATGATCTGCAACACAAAAAGACGCATGATATAAATGATAACAATCACAATTGCTACCCCACCTATCACTAATTTCCGCTTTTCGAGTGTATAATCTTTTGCCATCTTACTTCTTCTTCACTCCTTCTATAGCCATGATACAGGTTACAGTCAGCAACGTACTTGCCACAATTCTCAGCAGCAACGTTCCGATATGTGCGAACGAAAAGAATTCTATGGTAAGTAATATTGCATGATGAATAAAAACGCTAACAACCAAATACTTCAGGAAAGGAACAATCCCCATCGATTTGATCGAAGGAACTATATTTTCGAACGTATCTCGCGGTACGAACAGACGCAGGAAAGTAGGGCGTAAAAAAGCCAAAGCCACCGTTGCCGCAGCATTCATACCCGGTGTGTCCGAAAAGATATCCACCGTCAGTCCCAGGAAAAACGCCCACAGCATCAAAGCATTCCGCGGCGTTTCCGACTCGAATTTCAGTATGAGATAGATATATAGAAAAGGAGTGGCATATCCGGCAATATGCACATTATTCAGTATCAGTACCTGCAATAGTACCAAACCGATAAACCAACCTATTTTATGCAGATAATTGAGAACCAATTCGATTTACAATTTACAATTTACGATTTACAATTGGGGCTACTCCCCTACCATTTATCACTCCTATCACTCTATCACCTTATCACTCCATCACTTCCCTTCTTCCTTCTCCAGCATCTTCTGCTCCTCTTGTCCGGTACGGGCAATTACCCGCACATTGCTCACCTTACCAAAGTCCGTAGCCAGTTTTATCTTCAACAGATAAGAGAGACCGTCGTGAGAGTCGGACATATCATCCACCGTTCCCACCATGACTCCTGCTGGGAATACTGTAGAATAACCACTTGTCACCACCGTATCACCTAAGTTGAACTCTGCATGGCGAGGTAAATCCTTCAGATATGCAAAGCGAGAATCTCCATATTCCCACTTCAAATAACCAAAATACTCGCTGCCTACAATCTTACAACTGATGCTCGATTTACTGTTCAGCAACGGAATAACGGTAGAGTAATGCGGAGAAGTTTTATAGACAATGCCCACTACTCCATTAGCATCTACCACGCCCATTTCCGGACGGATACCTGCAGACGAACCTTCATCAAGAGTAATATAGTTATCCACCCGGTTCAAACTATTTTTGATGACATTCGCCTTGAATATCTGGTATTCTTCCGGTTCAAGCCGTTCCAGACTATAGAGCCGGACAGAGTCCATTCCTTTATTATTCAATGTTTTCTCCAGGAATGCCACTCGTTGCTCCAGCCACATATTACGGTCGAGCAAGTCCTCATTGACAGATTTCAGATGGAAATAAGAAGTTATAGTTCCCGAAACATCGTAAACTTTCCCCGCCACACTATTGGCCGATGTGAAAAACACACTCTGCTGATAGTAATTGAAGCGGAACAATAAAACAAAACTGGCTGCCTCTAACAGTAGAAAGAGGAACCAGTAGTTGTATTTAATAAGAAAGTTCAGTAAATTTCGCATATTGACGAGCAAATGAAAGAATGAAAAATTAAAGAATTAAAGAGAACGCCCCATGCCACTCTTAAGTCGCACGGCTTTCATTATTAATTCTTTCATTATTAACTTGCTTGTCATCTCATCAGGAATGAGAAACGATCCACATTCTTCAGCGCCACACCCGTACCTTTGGCAACAGCGTGCAGGGGATCTTCGGCAATGTGGAACGGAATGTTTATCTTATCAGTCAAACGCTTATCGAGTCCACGGAGCAATGCACCACCACCTGCCAGATAAATACCGTTGTGCACGATATCGGCATACAATTCGGGAGGTGTATTTTCCAATGCGTTCAAGATAGCTGTTTCAATCTTTGAAATTGATTTCTCCAGACAGTGCGCTACTTCCTGGTAGCATACAGGCACTTCCATAGGCAGAGCCGTGATACGGTTCGGACCATGAACGATATAATCTTCCGGAGCATCCTCACCCAGTTCGGTCAAGGCTGCACCTACATTGATTTTAATACGCTCGGCCATACGTTCGCTGACCTTCACATTGTGTTGACGGCTCATATATTCCTGGATATCAGCAGTCAAGTCATCACCCGCAATGCGGATGGAGTTGTTGGCTACGATACCACCCAAGGAGATAACGGCAATTTCCGTAGAACCACCACCTATATCTACAATCATGTTTCCTTCCGGAGCTTCTACATCGATACCAATACCGATAGCGGCAGCCATGGGTTCAAAAATCAGGTAGACGTCACGTCCGCCGGCATGTTCGGCAGAGTCACGCACGGCACGCAGCTCCACTTCAGTACTACCTGAGGGGACACCGATAACCATACGGAGTGAAGGAGAGAACAGACGGTTGCGATTATTCACCATCTTTATCAAACCGCGTATCATCTGCTCGCAAGCATAGAAGTCGGCAATTACACCGTCGCGAAGCGGACGGATGGTACGTATGTTTTCGTGGGTCTTTTCGTGCATCATCTTTGCCTTGTCACCCACGGCAATCATCTTATCGGTGCGACGGTCGAGAGCTACCACCGAAGGCTCATCCACCACAATCTTACCATTGGTTGTGATAATGGTATTGGCGGTACCAAGGTCCATCGCTATTTCTTGCGTAAAAGAGAATAATCCCATGTTGTTAATTATGAATTATAAATTATGAATTATGAAGATGACAGCATGCTCGGCGCAGCTAACTCATCATTCATCATTCATAATTCATCATTAATATTAGTGTTTGAAATGACGAATTCCTGTGGTCACCATCGCGATGCCATGTTCGTTGCAATAGTCGAACGAAAGCTGATCCTTGATGGAACCACCCGGTTGAATAACTGCGGTCACACCTTCATTTCCAGCAATCTCCACACAGTCGGGGAAGGGGAAGAAAGCGTCGGATGCCATCACGGCACCTTTCAGGTCGAAGCCGAAGTTCTTGGCTTTTTCGATGGCCTGCTTCAAAGCATCCACACGTGAAGTCTGTCCCACACCGCTTGCCAGCAATTGCTTGCCTTTAGCCAGTACGATAGCATTGGACTTGCTGTTCTTCACAATCTTGTTAGCAAAGAGCATGTCTTCTATTTCCTGTGCGGTAGGTGCTTTCGTGGTTGCAGTTTTCAAATCTTCAGGCTTCTCGATGTTCAGGTCGCGGTCCTGTACCAACACACCATTCAAGAGAGAACGGAACTGCTTCTTAGGCAGTGTGGCAGGCTTGCGAACCAGAATAATACGGTTTTTCTTCTGTCCCAGGATTTCCAATGCGTCTACATCGTAATCAGGGGCGATAATTACTTCGAAGAAGATTTTATTGATTTCCTCAGCAGCGTCCTTATCGATCACTCCGTTTGTGATGAGTACACCACCGAAAGCGGAAACCGGGTCACCGGCCAATGCATCGTTCCATGCTTCGAGCACCGTGGGGCGTGAAGCCAGACCGCAAGCATTGTTATGCTTCAATACGGCAAACGTAGTCTCTTCAAATTCATCGATCAGGTCGACGGCTGCATTGATGTCGAGCAGGTTGTTGTAAGAGATTTCCTTTCCGTGAATCTGGTCGAACATAGCTTCCAGATTTCCGTAAAAGTAACCCTTCTGGTGCGGGTTCTCGCCGTAGCGCAAAGTCTTCTGATTATTGGCAGAGCAACGGAATGCGGAACCTTCTTCGCCATCGAAGTAGTTGAAGATGGCTGAATCGTAATGGGAAGAAACGGAAAACGCCTCTTTGGCAAACCAACGGCGTTCTTCCAGCGAAGTGGTAGCTCCATGTTCCATCAGCATATCGCGGAACGGCTGGTATTGTGCCTGAGAAGCAATGATAACCACGTCATTGTAATTCTTGGCAGCAGCACGGATCAGTGAAATACCGCCTATATCTATTTTCTCGATGATAGTCGGCTCGTCGGCACCGGAAGCTACGGTAGCTTCAAACGGATACAAATCGACGATAACGAGGTCTATTTCGGGAATTTCATATTTTTCTATCTGTTGCATATCCTGTTCCAGTCCGCGACGGCAGAGAATACCACCGAACACTTTCGGATGCAGGGTCTTTACACGTCCACCCAGGATAGAGGGATACGTGGTCAAGTCTTCCACTGCTTTGCAGGGATACCCCAGTGATTCTATAAACTGACGAGTTCCGCCTGTGGACAGAAACTCAACTCCTTCTTCATGCAGTTTGGTAATGATTTCGTCCAAACCTTCCTTATGATAAACCGATACTAAAGCGGTTTTAATTCTTTTTGTTTCAGACATGGAATTGCGTATATAAGTATTTGATGCGCAAAGGTACTAAAAATGTTTATTTGCACACATACTCAAACACAATAAATTAGGTATAATTAAAAAAGGCAGCAATCCCGGTTAGGAATTACTGCCTTTATCTTTTTTGCTAAACGGAGAGGATACCGCCCCACTGTGCCAGAGTTGTGCCACAGCCTTGGCACAGTTTTGCCATCACCTTGGCAAGATTATGCCATGCCTATGGCACAACTGTGCCAAAGCGATGGCAAGACTTACCAGATAGAGATACGTTCTTCTACCGGTACATACATCGGATCTTTCTCCGTAATGCCAAATGCATCATACCATGCAGCAATGTGCGGCAATGCAGCGTCTACACGCCATTTGCCCAAAGAATGCACGTCGATCTTCGTCAATTGCAGGATGGCTTCGGGACGAGTATTGTTAGCCCAAACATTGGCATAAGCCAGGAAGAAGCGTTGTTCGGGAGTGAAACCGTCTTTTACCTCCAGCGGAGCGGCAGCGGTAGCCTTCTTGAATGCCTGGTAAGATACTTGCAAACCTCCGTGGTCGGCAATGTTCTCACCCAGCGTCATACGACCGTTGGCATGTACCCCCGGTGCAACTTCGATACTGTCAAAGAAAGCAACCATTACATCGGCACGTTTCTCGAAGTTCTTAGCATCTTCTTCTGTCCACCAGTCTTTCAGATTACCGTCTTTGTCGTACTGACGACCTTGGTCATCGAAGCCGTGTGTCATCTCATGACCGATTACAACACCGATTGCACCGTAATTGAAGGCATCGTCAGCATTCATATCGAAGAACGGATATTGCAGGATACCGGCAGGGAAACAGATTTCGTTCGTTGTCGGGTTGTAATAAGCGTTTACGGTTTGCGGAGTCATCAACCACTCGTCCTTGTCTACCGGTTTGCCGGCTTTGGCAATCATTTCAGCATAGTTCCACAGGCTGGCACGTTTGAAGTTGTTCCAGTAAGAATCGTCTTTGATTTCCAACGTAGAGTAGTCTTTCCACTTATCAGGATAACCGATCTTCACGTGGAAAGTAGCCAGTTTCTCCTGTGCTTTCAGCTTGGTTTCATCGCTCATCCAGGCAAGGTTGTTGATGCGTTCGCCCAGGCTGGTTTGAAGGTTCTTCACCAAAGATACCATACGTTCCTTGGCAGCGGCAGGGAAGTATTTCTCTACATACATCTGTCCTACAGCTTCACCCAGTGCGGAGCTTACTACAGAAACGGCAGTCTTCCAGCGGGGTTGCATTTCCTGCGTTCCAGACATGGTGCGTTCGTAGAAGTCGAAGTTCTGTTGAGCCATCTCGTCATTCAGGAAGCTGGCAGCAGAATCAATCAGCTTCCATTGCAGGTAAAGGGCTTGCTGATCAACAGGTAAGGTATTCAGGATGTTGGCAGCTTCAGCTACCGAAGCGGGCTGGCCGACAATGATTTCCTTCACATCCGTCAGGCCAAGACCTGAAAGATATGCGTCCCAGTTGAAAGTAGGATAATTCTTCTTCACCTCTTCCATGCTCATCTTATTGTAGTTGGCATGCGGGTCACGCAGTTCGGTACGAGAACGGAAAGCTTTGGCAAGACGGGTTTCTACGTCCATAACCACTTCCATACCTTTCTTGGCAGTAGCCTCATCGAAACCTGCCAACTGATACATTTTCTGTACATGAGCACGGAAGGCATCACGGATAGCGGTAGTAGAAGGATCAGTAGCCAGATAGTAATCGCGTTCGCCCATGCTCAAGCCGCTTTGATAGAGCTGCACGGCGTTCTCGTTACTGTTCATTTCGTCGGCAGCTACATAGAGGCCGAGGTAAGCACCGATGCCCTGTTTGCGCAGATCGGCGAGCAAAGCATAAACAGCTTCTTTATCTTTCAGGGAAGCAATCTGTTCCAAGTCGGCTTTGATAGGAGCAACACCTTCCTTGTTCAGCTTCACGCTGTCCATAACAATCTTGTAGAGGTCGCCTACCTTTTGCGCTACACTACCAGCTTCGTGCTGAGTGGCAGCCAGTTCTTCAATCAGGCCTTGTATCTGCTTACGATTATTCTCGGCAAGTTCTGTAAAAGAACCGTACTGTGAATACTCAGGTGAAAGTGGATGACTTTCAATCCAACCGCCACAGGCGTACTGATAGAAACTACTCCCCGGAAGGGCAGTTGTGTCAAGATTGGCAAGCTGGATACCGGCTGTCATTTCAGCTTTCTGCTTGCCCGTACCACATCCCACCATCATAAGGCAAGCTGCGGCTAAAGGTAAATAATGAGTTACTTTCATAAGATATAAAATAATGTTATAAGTTTTATTGTTCTTTCCGAACTGCTTCCAGTTCGGTAGAGACGGCATCCCACTCTTCCATCACAGAGTCGAGTTGTTGCTTCAGTTTCTGATGCTGCTCGTAAAGGGCCATATCCGAAGCTCCCTCGGGAGTTGCCATCCGGGCTTCGAGAATGGCGATGGCAGACTCGGTCTGTTCTATCTCTGATTCACAGTCGGCAACGCGACGTTCCAGCTTTTTGAGTTTCTTGTTCAGTTCCTTCTGTTCTTCATAGGAAAGCTTGGCACCAGAAGACTGAGTGGCAGTATCCGTATTCTCTTTTCCACCGGAGGGTGAGGTAGAAAGTGCGGGTGCTTTCTGCAATTCGTTCAGGCTTTCTATCTGCTTCTTTTGCAGGAAGTCGTAGATGCCACCGAGGTGTTCTTTCACAATTCCACCACCGAACTCATATACTTTAGTCGCAAGTCCGTCCAGAAAATCACGGTCGTGGCTTACTAAAATGACTGTACCGTCAAATTCGCGGATGGCATCTTTCAGTACATCCTTCGAACGCATATCGAGGTGGTTGGTCGGTTCGTCCAGTATCAGGAAGTTCACGGGTTCCAGCAGAAGTTTGATCATTGCGAGACGGGTACGCTCTCCACCGGACAACACTTTCACCTTCTTATCAGAAGCTTCACCTCCGAACATGAAGGCACCGAGGATATCACGTATCTTCGTGCGGATGTCGCCTACGGCTACGCGGTCGATGGTATCGAATACTGTCAGGCTTTCATCCAGGAGTTGTGCCTGGTTCTGGGCGAAGTAACCGATCTGTACATTATGACCGAGGGTGAGCTTACCGGTATAGTCGGTGATTTCTCCCATGATACATTTTACCAGGGTGGATTTACCTTCACCGTTCTTACCTACGAACGCCACTTTCTCACCACGGTTTATGGTCAGGTTGACATCGTGGTAGATGACATGGTCGCCATAGGCCTTCCGGACATCCTCACAGATGACAGGGTAACTTCCGCTACGGCTGCTGCAAGCAAACTTCAGGCGCAATGCAGAGTTGTCTTCCTCATCTACCTCAATGCGTTCTATCTTTTCCAGTTGTTTGATGCGGCTCTGCACCTGTACGGCTTTCGTGGCTTTATAGCGGAAGCGCTCGATAAAGGCTTCCGTATCTTCTATCTGTTTCTGTTGATTCTCGTAGGCACGGAGTTGCTGTTCACGACGTTCCTTGCGGAGTACAACGAATTCGTCATACTTCACTTTGTAGTCGTAAATCTGTCCGCAAGTGATTTCGATGGTGCGCGTGGTGACGTTATTGAGAAATGCACGGTCGTGACTCACCAATACCACGGCATTGGCACGTGTGGAAAGGAAGTTTTCAAGCCATTGGATACTCTCAATATCCAAGTGGTTGGTAGGTTCGTCGAGCAACAGCACATCGGGACGGCGAAGCAGGAGTTTGGCAAGCTCGATACGCATACGCCAACCACCGGAGAACTCACTGGTGGAGCGGTCGAAGTCTTCGCGGCTGAAACCTAAACCTTGCAGGGTTCGTTCTATTTCAGCACGGAAGTTGGTGCCGCCCATCATCAGGAAACGTTCGTTTTCATGAGTGAAACGGTCGATGAGTTTATGGTATTCTTCACTGTCATAATCGGTGCGTTCGGCAAGTTGCTGGTTCATGCGTTCGATGTCCGCCTGCATTTCGAAGATGTGTTCGAAGGCAAGTTCCGCCTCTTGCATCACGGTACGCTTATCACTGAGAATCATCACCTGCGGCAGGTAACCGATAGTACATTCTCGGGGAATGGCAACGACGCCGGAAGTGGGCTGCTGTAGTCCGGCCAATATCTTGAGCATGGTAGACTTACCCGCACCATTCTTGCCCACCAGGGCGATGCGGTCTTTTTTGTTGATTACGTAAGAGACGTCTTCGAACAGAGGGGTTGCATTAAATTCTACCTTCAGTCCTTCTACTGATATCATAGTGTCAATGAATTTATCGTTCAGGGCTGCAAAGGTAACGATTTCCAGCGGGATATGACATCGTAAGCCTATATTATTGCATCAAATCTACATAAAAGAGCACTTTATTCTTCTACTTTCAGCGGCAGGATGATTGTAAAACGTGTACCCTTTCCGGGTGTAGACACTACTTTGATCTTCCCCTTGAAGCGTTCGATGATTGTCCGGCAGATAGCAAGTCCCAATCCTGTGCCTTGTTTGAAGGCGTCTCCTTTGTAAAAACGGTCGAAGATATGTTCAATTACTTCTTTTGCCATACCTGTTCCGGTATCTTCCACAAATATCCTTACAGACTCGGAGGAAACGGGCCGGTAGCCTATACGGATATTTCCTTCAGAGGTGAACTTTATCGCATTGTTCACCAGATTGTTGATAACCTGGCTCATGCGGGTAGGATCAGTATAAATGGTAACCTCCTGTCCGGGAAGATCCAACAGTAGTTCCACACCTTTCCGCATATTCATTCTTTGCGCACTGCCTATCTCATTCAGCACCCGATGGAGAGAGATGCTGCAAAAATTGAATTCCATGGTGTTCGACTCTATCTTGGAAAGGTCCAGAATATCGGAAATCAGGACCATCAACAGTTGGCTGTTCTTTTCAATCAGGGAGGTGAACTCGACGATGTCGTCCTTGGTCAGGTCTGAGTCTCCGTAGGCCAGCAGCGAGGAAAAGCCAACGATGGCATTGAGCGGGGTGCGTATTTCGTGACTCATATTGGCAAGGAAGATACTTTTCAGTTCATCACTGTGCCGGGCTTTACGCAGGGCTTCGTTCAAACGGTCTTCAGTATCCTTATACTTCTGGGTACTCATGCAGATGCCAACGACACGGAAAGGGGTTTCTTTCAACTGCCCAACGTAGGTGGACTGGGCTTCGAACCACTCCCAACTGCCGTCGTCACGGCGGAGACGGTATTCTACAGGTTCTTCATTAAGGTTGCCATCCAGTTGTGAGATCAGAGCGTCAAACACAGATTGCCGGTCATCGGGATGCACCAGATAGGCAAATTCTTCGGAAGTGAGGGCGTTGTCTCGGTTGGGGATGCCCAGGTATTCGAAGTAGCGGGGATCGATAATCATGAGGTTGCGTTCCAGGTCGAATGACCACTGGAATATCTGCGTGCGGCTCAGGGCGATGTTTAACAGGTGTTTCTGGGTTCTTTCTTCCAGCACATTGCGGTAGTAGAGTACGATTCTTACCAGCCGGTCTTCTTCATACACGCCCATCAGAGCGCCTTGTATCAGGAAACTGATATGCCGTTTCTGTTCATAGATGAAACAGTTGGAAGACAAGGGAATGACACGCTGGCAACCTCCGTGCAGTTCCTGTAAATAACGGGGTAGGACATTCTGTTTATCCTGCACTATTTCCAACAGATCGAAGACAGACTTTCCGATGATGTCCGTATCCAATTGAAGTTCATCACTCATCTGTTTGTTCACGCGCCAGATGCGGTCTTCGAGGTCGATCATGACAATACTGACGGGCCATACATCGAACAATTGTTCGGCAATGGCGTTCACTATCCGTACTTCTTGGGGTATATCAGCGTTCATAAAGGGTTATGTTTATCGTGTAGGCAGCAAAGGTCGGGCTTAAACGGGTAGGTGGCAAACAAACCGAAAGAATTTAATATTCCATTTAGACGCAGAAATATTCCATCATTCACACCTTTACATCTTTTAACGGGACAAAAAGAGATGAAGAGTCGAATTTAACGGTTATTCCTGTGGATTATATATCAATATCATTCAATTTTGCAGACCTAAAAGGCAAGACATGGGTATAACTAAATTCAATATACATGCAGACTTCATTGCATATCAGCATATCACGGCAGGCGGGCTGAGCCATCTGTTGGGACAGGCTTATAAGACGGAAGGAGGCATTTTCGCCCTTTGCAGTAAGGGTTACTTGAAAACAATTATTAATCATACTGAATATCGGATTGGAGCGAATGAACTGATAGCCGTTCCTCCCGAGACTTTCGTCCAGCTGCTGACCGCATCAGATGATGTGGAAATACATGCTGTCATGTTCTCGCAGCAGCTGATACAGCATGCCGGAATGGGTAAGAATATGATGGATAAGTTTCATATCATCGGCAAGCATTATGTTTTCTCGTTGTCGGAAGTAGTTTCGCAACTTTACTTGGAGATGTTTACATTTCTGTCGCATCTTCATAAGGAGGTTGGGGAGAAGTTGAGCGAAGCTGTGCTGCAGTCGTTCCTAAGTCTGATGTTGCAGGGGATATCCGAACTTTGCCCAGAACAGACGAAGCTGAAAGAAACGCCGGGCAGCAGGCATTTCCATCAGTACCGGATTTTCGTCCGGATGGTACATGAGGAATATGCCCGTGAGCACCAAGTGGCGTATTATGCCAAGAAGATGAATATGCAGCCGTCCGCCCTTTGCCGGCTTGTCAAGAAAGAGTCGGGGCATACGGCAATGGAGATTATCAACAGGACGCTCATCATGGATGCCAAGACGCAACTGCGTACAGAGAATACGCCGGTGAAGGATATTGCGCTGAATTTGGGGTTCAATAATGCCGCTTTCTTCAATAAGTTCTTTAAGAGACATGCGGGGGTAACGCCGCAGATGTTTCGGAATTCGGAAAGAGAGTGAGGTTATAGAAAAGTGTCCCTTTCGCGAACCTTTTATGCTGCAAACGAGTTAAATAAGAAGTACTAGAGACTTTTTACGAAAAATACAACTACGTGCATTTGATAAAAACCCCTATGTTTGCGTCATGAAAAAGTTACTGCTGACTCTGCTCACCTTCCTGATAGCCATTGATGTGGCTTATCCGCAACTCGCCATCCGCCACCGTTTAGCCACTCCCCGACCTGCCGACTCGCTCGATATAGACTATTACTCCCGAAAAAGGGGGCTTCAGGCGGGCACCATGGTCTTCGGTATCAATATGGGAGTCTGGGCCTTCGACCGCTACATCCGCAAGGCCGACTTTGCCTACATCAACGGGCGTACTATCAAGGACAACCTCAAGCATGGTTTCGTGTGGGACAATGACGCCATGGGCACCAATATGTTCATGCACCCCTACCACGGCAGTCTGTACTTCAACTCTGCCCGGTCCAACGGATACAATTTCTGGCAGTCCGGCCTCTTCGCCTTTGGCGGCAGCTTCATGTGGGAGATGTTTATGGAAAACGAATATCCCTCTACCAACGACATCATTGCCACCCCCATCGGCGGTATGGCCCTGGGTGAAGTGACTTACAGGGTTTCCGACCTCATCCTCGACGACCGGAAAACCGGTTGGTCACGCTTCGGACTGGAGTTTGCCGGGCTCCTGGTATCCCCCATGCGCGGGCTAACCCGTATCATCAACGGAGACGCCTGGAAGCGACGTTCCACTTCGGGCAAGCAATTCGGGGTACCCGATGTAAGTGTGGATGTATCTCTGGGCATACGTACCCTGGAACTGAAAGACGAGATTCTGGACAAAGGTGTGGGGCTGGCCTCCGAAATCAACGTCGAATACGGCGACCGCTTCGATGCGGAAGATACCAAACCCTACGACTATTTCTCCATCCAGGCGAACCTGAACTGGCAGAAAGATCAACCGGTCCTGGGACAGATAAACATTGTTGGCCGACTGGTAGCCAAAGAGTTGGTGAACAATGAGAAGCACTATCTCAGCCTTGGGCTGTACCAGCACTTCGATTACTACGATTCGGACACGATATCGGCAGTATCGGCAAAAGTACCTTATAAATTCTGTACACCCGCTTCCGTGGGCGGCGGCCTCATCTACAAAAGAAACCTCAAACGAAACTGGGGAATAGACGGTTACGCCTACCTCAACGCCATCCTTCTGGGAGGTGCCCTCAGCGACTATTATCAAGTGGACGAGCGCATCTACAACCTGGCCAGCGGCTACAGCAGCAAGCTCAACTTTAACTTTACCTACAAGGACCGTCTTGCCATATCCACCATCTACGAAGTCTACCACATGTTCACCTGGAAAGGGTATCCCCAAGACATCAACTGGGACGAAGTGGAACCGAAGACGCTCAATGCACAGGGCGACCGTTCGAGGGCCATTCTCCATGCAGTCGGCCTCCGGCTGGACCTGAAATTGCGGAAGCAACTGTACCTCACCGGCACATTTATGAACTACACCCGCGATACCAAATACAGGTATCACGCCAATGTCTTTTCCAATACTTCGGAAGGGCGTATTATGCTGACTTATAAATATTGATGGAGAGGCATCACCATTGCCTTACTCATATATTTTCCATTCCCACAACCCCGCATCTCCCCGCAGAATATGTAAGCGGAGATAACGTGCCCCACCGATACCCACAGCCACATGGGGAGACCGTGCCTGAAGTTTCTTTTCTTCGGCACACGCCTGCCAATGCTTACCATCGACAGATTTCTCCAGCCTCCACGTATGCCCTTCTGTGGGCTTGGTGAAATAGAACTGGCATTCACCAACGTTGCGCATCTCTTTCAAATCCACCGTAATGTACGGACTGCTATCCGTGATGGCAGCCATCCAACGGGTTCCGTTCGATTCATCGCCTACATAGGTAGCCTGATAGGTATGTGTACGGGTATATTTCTTCACCGAGGCTTTCTCCGGCAAAGGATCATTCGGTTGTGTCTCAATGTCTACCACCACCGTACGGGGAGCTTTCTCACTGGAAGCCCGGAAGTCAGCCTGCAACGCCAGGTTCCGGCGTGCCTCCTGAGGAGCGGACAGATAGCCTACGCCATGCATATCGGGCACTAAGGTCTTGATGGTTCCATCTTCATTAAATTCCATCCGGTTGGCATATACTTGGCGGGTAGTTCCACCGTCGCCATATTCCAAATAGAGAAAAATGTACTCATCCGTCTTTTCATCATAGAAGATATTACCATGGCCGGGGCCCCAGACTTGGTTTTCGGGAGCGGAGAAGAGGAAGATATCATTACCTTCCGGCTTGACGAAACCACTAAGCGGAGATTCACGGCTCATCATATAAGCATTGACATAGTTCTGATTTCCACTCAACGTATATACATAATAATAGATACCTTTCCGCTTAAACATCAATGGGCCCTCGGAATATCCCTGACGGGCAGTCTGCATAGTCAGCGGCTCACCTTCTATATGAAGCCTGTCAGCAGAAAGACGGGCAGCCAACCGACGGCGCCAGAAGAGATAACCGTTGCCATCGTCATCAATAAAAGGTTCCCCGTCAATGTCATTTACGATAAACGGACTATCCACACCTTCCGTTCCCGGAGCAAAAAGCCCGTTACCTTCAGCAAAACGGAAAGGACCATCCGGACGATCAGCTATCATGACATACGTACCCATCTTCTCATCCGGTTTCACAAAGGTGACGTAGAGGTAGTAAGTACCGTTCTGCTCAATCACCTTTCCGGGAGCCCAATAACGGAAATAGCCAGTTTTCTTCTCTCCTTTGTCATTCACCCAATCATAACCTTTCGCCCAGTCGAAGCCCTGGATGTGCGAGCCTTCAAAGCTCCAGTTCACAAAATCTTTCGACTTCCACACTACCGGTGTTCCGGCACGACCGAGACCATAGTCCAGGTCAGTGGTAGCATAGAGGTAGTAGGTATCGCCAAACTTAGAAAGTGAAGGGTCAGCCAGATTATCGGGAATCAGAGGATTATAATTACGATTTGCTATCAAAGCTTCCACAACGGAGGCATCCACAGCAAAAGCCGTCCCGTGACGGATGCCACGAGGGAATGAAACCAGGTCGGACACGTCTTCCCAAGTCTCACCATGATCCAGCGAACGGACTGCGCCGTAACGGTGGTCGCGGTATTTATCGAAATAAACATAGAGCGTATCACCTACAAACAAGGGGGCAGGTCCTTCAGCCCAGTAGTTTCCAGTGATAGAAGGGGAAACTTTAGTAGGGAATCCTTTCGCCAGATTTCTGGTACGGGTAATGCGGAGATTCTTCTCCGGAGGATTGGAGTTTTCATTCTTCACCACCATAATCAGCTCCTCGTTCTTCGGGTCTTTCACGATGGCAGCATCAATGACGCTGAAATCGGGATTGAAAAACATCTTGGTCTTTGAAAAGGTCTGGAAATCTTTCGTGGTTACGTAGTACATGCGATGGTTCAACCCTTTCTCACTCTCACTGGTTGCCACTTCTTTATGACGGCCGGGAATAGTGGTTGCCCAGAAGATATAATATGTCTGCGACGGCTCATCGTAGAAAAGTTCGGGCGCCCAGCAATTGTGAGCAGTCGGTTCGTGCATCATGACGGGGATGGCTCGCTGCTCACTCCAATGAATAAGGTCGCGGGAAGAGGCATAGCCGATAATCCGGTCGGTCCAACTGGAAGTCCAGACCATGTGAAAGGTGCCGTCGGGTGCCTGGCAGATACTCGGATCACGCATCAGTTTATCTTTACCCACGGCAGGGGTCAGGTAAGACTTGCCACCATTCAGGGCGGTCCAGTTCAGGCCATCGTAGCTATAAGCCAGATGCAGTCCGTCTCTGCTGTCGTTGATGAAATAGGAAAAAAGGTAAGCCGTTCCATTGGCACAGGTGGTCATCAGGGTACCGAAGCACAAAGCCAACCAGATAAGTACAGTTTTCATGATTTATTCAAGATTAATGATTTCATTGCCTACAAAGATATAGCATCTCCGGAACATACCGAAACGGAAAAGACTGGAGAAATGAACCGATACCTGTAATATTGTGTAAAATTCAGTTGTCCAATCAGAAGAATACCTTTACCTTTACACCGATACTATAAATATCAACCCAAAAACTCATTACAGAGCATGAAAGAAGAACGTAACATACAGGCCTGTCAAGTAGGGCCTCATTTCTTTGACATCGTCTCCACCATTCCGAACTGGAGCATAGAAACACTGCTTCCCTCCTTGAAACCATTCCTGTTGACTCTTGAAGAGTTAAAGAAGAAAGCACCCAAGATGATGTTCACACTTACCGTCGAGCAGGAAAGCAAAATCACCGAAGAAGAGCGGGAAGACAACACTAAATACCATCCACTCGTCGAGTTCGAATGGGAAGGAGCCAAGTGCAAGATCAGTATGATACCGAACACGACCTCGCACCTCATCACCATCCTCGCCCCCAACGATCCGAAGGAGTACCTGACCTATTTCTACTATGGATTCGCTTCGGGCGTCCTGTTCCTGCACGAGACGGAGGCGGACGCATTCGTGCTCAACAATATCCTGATGATGAGTTATGCTTTCAATACGGCTTGTTCCGATACTGTATTAATGCACGCTTCCGTTATAAAAAAAGATGGAAAGGGATATCTCTTCCAAGGCAAAAGCGGAACGGGAAAGAGTACACACAGCGGATTGTGGCTAAAACATATCCCCGGCTGCGAACTGCTGAACGATGATAATCCCATCGTGCACTTCAACCAGGAAACAGAAGAAGCCACAGTTTACGGTTCACCCTGGAGCGGAAAGACGCCTTGCTACAAGAATGACTCTGTTCCTGTAGGGGCATTTGTACGATTGGAACAGGCGCCGGTGAATGAGATTCAGCGGGAGAGTCCGGCACGGGCATTCGCATCGCTATTGCCATCGTGCTCTAATCTGAAAGAAGTGAGAGAATTGAATAATGGTGTCATCGAGACAGTGAAATATCTTGCGGCCCATACTCCGGTGTATTTTCTGAAATGCTTGCCGGACAAGGAGGCGGCGGAGGTTTGTTTTAATACAATTAAGCAACAAGCTACAAGCTAAACCAACATTATGATAGATAACGGACGAAAAAGAATCATCCCCAACGAGGTACTGTTGCCCGAAGTAGCACGCCTCATCAGCGAAGGACATACCGTAACCCTGACAGTCAGAGGAAATAGTATGAACCCGTTTCTTGTGGATCGTCGCGACCGCATTGTCTTAGGTCCTTTTACCGATAACGATCTGCAACTGAATACGGTCGTACTCGCCAGAGATACGAACGGACGTATCGTTTTCCACCGCATCACCCGTCGTAACGGCAAAGAGCTAACACTGCAGGGCGACGGTAATATACGGATAACCGAACAAACGAATGTAGACGATGTCATGGGAATAATGATTGCCGCCATCCGTAAAGAAAAAGAATATCCGTGCAATGGCCGTGTCTGGCAGCGCTATTCTTTCTGGTGGCTGAAACTAACCTCTGTAAGGCGATGGCTACTGGCGATATTCAGAAGAATCAGAAGAGTAACAACCCAATAAGTACGAATAATGAAAATCAAGGACGGATTTACTTTACATCAGATTAGTGACGAATACATCATCATGTACAACGGCACTCAAAATGTGGATTTCAATAATATCATTAGTCTGAACTCTACAGCAGCCTATCTTTGGAAACATGTGGAAGGAATGGATTTCAATGCCTACACCCTTACCGACTTCCTTATGGAAAATTATGAAGTAGACTCTGAAACCGCAAAGCGGGATGCAGAACAACTGATAAAGAATTGGCTGGAAGCCGGAATCATAAAGTAAATAAGCTACGAGTTACTAACTCATTATGAAGACAAAGCAAATAAAGTACATCTGGGAAGTATCTCGTGGGCAACGGGGACGTATTCTCCTCTCCTGCCTCACAGGTATCATTGGGGTAGCGGTCTCTCTTGCCTTTATTTATGCCTCCAAGGTCGTCATCGACATTGCCACAGGCGCCGCCATCGGAAGCCTGACCAATGCCGCCATCCTTACCATTGCTTTGTTAATCGCCCAACTTCTGTGTGGAGCCGTCGATACCTGGCTCAGTGCCCGTATGCAAGTGGAAACAGAAAATGCACTGCGCCATCGCCTCTTCTCCCGTCTATTGCAAAGCCGCTGGAACGAATTGGAACGCTTTCACACCGGCGACATCGTAAACCGGGTGGAACAGGATACTGCTTCCATCGTGGAGTTACTGACCAGCACGATCCCTGCTTTCATAGTTACCATCGTTCAGTTGATAGCCGCATTTGTATTCTTCTGCTTTCTCGATCCGTCCCTGCCCTGGGTAGTGGTAGGTATTCTGCCTATCTTCCTATTAGGTAGCCGCTTCTATATGAAACGAATGCGCCGCTACACCCGTGAAATCCGGCAGAGCGACAGCCGCATCCAATCCGTTATACAAGAAAGCCTACAACACCGCACCGTCATTAAAACCCTAGAACAAGGCGACCGGCATATCGGAAAACTGGATGATCTGCAAGATGCACTCCGTAGTCAGATATTCGGTCGTACCCGCTTTTCACTCTCTGCACGTATGCTGGTGGCATTTGCGTTCTCCGGCGGCTATCTTACAGCATTCCTTTGGGGTGCTATGCGCCTCAGCACAGGCAGTATCACCTTCGGAACAATGACCGCCTTCCTGCAACTGGTAGGAAAAGTACAACGGCCTGCACTCGATCTTTCACGCCTGCTACCTTCCTTTATCAATGCCCTCACCGCTGTAGAACGATTGATGGAACTGGAAGAACTTCCCGCTGAAGCAAGCGGAGCATCACAACTATTCCCCCAAACCCCGGATTTACAATTGAAAGATGTCACATTCAGTTATTCAACAGGTGACCGACCTATACTAAATCACTTCTCCTGCAACTTCCCCGCCGGAAGCTGTACTGCCGTATTGGGTGAAACTGGCGCCGGAAAAACCACCCTGATCCGGTTGCTTCTCGCACTCGCTGACCCGCAAGAAGGAAGTATTACCCTTTCACCTGCAAACATAACACAATCTTCACTCTCAACTCTTGAAGTTTCCCCTCAAACCCGTTCCAACTTCGTCTATGTCCCCCAGGGAAACACTCTTTTCAGCGGTACCATTCGTGACAACCTACTAATGGGTAATCCCCATGCCACTGAAACCGAAATGCTCCAGGCTCTCCGCACCGCCTGTGCCGACTTCATCCTCTCTCTACCGGATGGAATAGATGCCAATCTCAATGAACAAGGTGGCGGCCTCAGCGAAGGACAAGCCCAGCGTATCGCCATCGCCCGCGCCCTCCTCCGTCCCGGACACATCCTGCTGCTGGACGAAGCCACCTCTGCCCTTGATCCCGAAACAGAACGACAATTAATTAAAAACCTGCGCAGAGACTGCACAGGCAAGACATTCATCTTCATCACACATCATCTGGCAGTAGCCGAGGCTTGCGAAGCTACGATACAACTTTAAAAGATGCATTGCCGTGAAATTAAAAAGGGAACCATCTCACGATGACTCCCTTTCATTCCTAATTTTAAATTTGCTTTCGCAAAGTTCTCCAAACTTAGAACAGCTTGGCAGGATATTCGCCTGCATCCACTAAAGCCTGGATTTTATCTACAACGCTTTGGCGATCTTCAGGATAAGTCACGCCAAACCATTTGCTTGTAGTATCGAGGACTTCGCATGTAGCGACACCGTCCTGAATCAATTTATCTACCATCAACGGAATGAAGAATTCACTCTTCAAGTTCTCCATATTCTTCGGATCGCTCAGGAAGCTCTTGAAGAAATCGCAGCTGTATGCGAAGTAATCGGGAGTAAAGCCCCAGAAGTTCATACTTACCGGAGTTGTTTCGGGAGTAGCTGCCCATTCGCCATTATCGTCAATGTATTTCACTTCGCCATCCATACGCTGGATCTTAGTGCGTTCTACAACAGAAGTCAGCAGGTTGTTGACATCCGTACCGCAAAGGCCGCGAGATACAGTACCGCTATCGCTCAATGTATTGCCAATGCGGAAACCTACCATTGAATATACATTCTTTGAACCTTCGGGCAGTGCAGAAAGGAATTTACCCATTACCTGGAAAGAGTCGCGACCATAGAAGTCGTCGCAATTGATAACAGCAAACGGTTCCTGAATTACATCAGCACCCATCATTACGGCATGGTTGGTTCCCCAGGGTTTCGTACGACCTTCGGGACAAGTGAAGCCTTCGGGCAGATCGTCGATAGACTGGAACACCAGTTCACACGGGATATGACCTTCATATTTTGAAATAATTTTATCACGGAAGTCTTTCTCAAAATCCTTACGGATTACGAAAACGAGCTTACCAAATCCGGCGTTAATGGCGTCATAAATTGAATAGTCCATAATAGTTTCGCCATTCGGACCCAGTCCGTCCAATTGCTTCAAGCCACCGTAACGGCTGCCCATTCCGGCTGCCAATAAGAATAAAGTTGGTTTCATACTTAGTTATTATTTAAAAAGGTTAGTGTATCCTTGTTTTGATTACGGGGGCAAAATTACAAAAAATAAAGTCAAGAAAGGTAGACAATTGGTTCATATTTTAGCTCTATCGTACAAAACTCACCGTTAGAACGGATAGCCGATAGCAAAATGCCATGCCATACCATCTTTAAACTTCGGAATATTATAATATCCCTTCTTTCCTGTATCATACGGATCATGCAGTGCCACACCCCAGTCGAAACGGAATACGAGGAAGTCCAGGTCGTAGCGCAGACCGGCACCTGTGCCCAAAGCAACTTGTTTCGGGAAATTCTTCAACGTCAGCTGCCCATTGGGACGGTTTTCATCCTTACGCATCAACCAGACATTACCTGCATCGAGGAAGACAGCTCCGTGCAGATCGCCGAGAATACGGAAACGATATTCCACGTTTGCTTCCATACGGATATCGCCCACATGGTTGATATAGGAATACTTTTTCTCTTTATCAGGTGGATAGCCACCGGGGCCGATACTGCGTGCAGAATAGGCACGGATACTGTTGGCACCACCTATGTAGAACTGTTCGGTATATGGTGCAGTCGTCGCATTTCCATAGGACCATATAAATCCTCCTGCAATACGGGAAGCAATCATCTGGTTCTTATCTATCCGGTAATGATAGCGAAACTCCGAATTTAGCTTCAGGAATTGCGCGAAAGGCACTCCCAGCAGCTTCTTGTCTTCTTTGCTGAACGACTGTCCGAATGCCTTGTAAACCAAAGAGGTCAGGTTACCGGCAGAACCGAATGTAGTCTGCCACCAGATGGGGTTACGGATACTGCGGAGAGAAGCGTTATCATAGGTGTATGTATATTCCATTTTGGGAATAAACTGATTACGGAGGCTGATGTAAAGGGCCGGATTCTGAGCTTGTATTTCCTCAAAAGCCGCAGTCGGATTACGCAACACGTTAAATGTCAGTTGGAAGGGCGTGATACTGTGTTTCCGGGTAGGCACAGGCTGAAAGTCATACGTGACGTTTCCACCGAAAGCAAGCAGTTTATAGTACTTGGCACGGTTCATCTGGTCTATATAGACACGGAAGGTGGTGGAAGCCGGGAAGTCATATTCCTTGGTACCCATCCGGGGAAAGACGATACGCGGGAAGGTAAGTGCAGAAGATAAGCCCAACTCGTAACTATTCATCAGCGAGCTGCTGTTCTTGCCTGTCTGCCATTCATAAGAGCCGTTCACTTTCACATTCCAGGTTTCACCACCGCCGAAGACGTTGTTCTTCGTCACGGTAAAGGCGGCACCGGGACCGGTCTGGTTATTGCTCTTCATGGTGATATTAAAGTCCAGTTCGGCATCATACGGTTTATCCAGCATGGCACGAATATTCACATCCAACGTATCGGAAACGAGTGCCGTATCACGAGGCGTGTACTGCATCTCCAGATAACGGAAAATACCTACACTTGCCAGACGCTCCTGGATACGGGTTTGCCGATACTGGCTATATAACTTTTCCGGACGACGGCGCATACCTCCCTTGTCCAGTTCCTGCCGTTTCCGTTGATAGCCTTGATAATTCAGCCAACGGTGAAGCATATTGGGACGTATTTTCAGTTTATCATAATAATGTATCCAGAAAGTCTTGTAGTAGAGACTGTCATTCGGCGTTTGCCCTTGCGGACCTTGGAGGTAAAAATTGGTTTTACCTACGAAGAAAGGGCGTTCAGCATCCTTCGGCATACCCGGAACGGGGATCATGCGCAGGCTGACGTGCCCACCGGGAACGAGAGTGGTGTCGGCTTGGTAGGTCAGATAGTCAGGGCGGAAATAGTAATACCCCATATTACGCAGCAGGCCGCTGATGCGGGTACGCTCACCATCAAGATCGGTAACATTGAACTGTTCACCCGGGCTGATCAGGGAACGACGGCGGCCGAGGTTGATAATCTGCATGGTGGTACTGTTGAATCCCCTATAATAAACGGTATCAATAAAGTACGGGTTGCGCATATTGACCGTGTATTGCAACTTGGCTTTCAGACTGTCCTTAGGATTAACGAAAGTTTGATAACTTACCGTGCCATTGAAGTACCCATAATCGTGCAGGATATTTGTCGCTACTTTCTGTCGGATGTCCGGATTAACGGAGGATATGAGCACGGGAGTAGCGGCAAAGCGGTTGAATATCCACTTTCCGAAACCTTTCTTGTACTTTCCAAAACCATTGTACACCCACAGTCCGAAAGGGAAAGGAATGCGGTATTCGGAGCTACCGAGCAGGGAGTTATTGGGAGCTTTGGCAAGGGCGGCTTCCACTTCTTCCATAGCGGTCTCGCCTACCTTGGTATCGGAGCGGTTCTCTACAATCATCGTCTTCTGACCGGTGTAGAGCACTTCGCCTTCAGGCAGGTGCTTAGTAGTGGAGCAGGCTGCCAGAAGCAGGGTTGCAAGGAGTATATATACAAGTTTCTTCATTTTATTCTTCTATGTATTAAGAATTTATGTATGTGCCTACCACCTCCCCCTTCGGGTACTCCTCCTCCCGGGAGGAGGAGAACTGAGAATGATTCGAGAGGCATCATACTATTGCTATTTCTTTTACACTATTCGCTTACAGGTTCTACTTTCTTCTTTCTCTTGAATATGAACAGCTCACTCAGGCGGTCCATCTTCCGGCGAAGCACAAGGCCGACACCTGTCTCGGTTATCTCACCGTCGAGCACACTTTCATAGTTCTTGTTGTGGAATACGCGGACATAGCGTGTACCACTATTATCCAGACGATACTCCAAAGAAATATTATCGATGAACGATTCTACGTCATTCGTTGCATTGGCACCACTGGACACTTTTCCACCGATAATGATCTGTACACGATCATTAAAGAAACGCTGCGAGTAACGGAAACTGTAGTCGGTCTGTTTATCGCCCGTTTCGGCAGCGGTACGGTCTTCAATACCCACGCTGAGGGAAGCATTCTTCAGGTTTCCGGTCAGTGAATTAATCTGGCTTTGCAACACACTGTTCAGTGCGGAACCCATGGTTAAACCACCACCTTTTCCGCTGTTATAAAGATACATACCGGTGGCAAGCATAGTGATGGCCTGCTTGCTTCGTTCATCGGCGCTCATTCCTGCCAACTCTCCCTGCACGGTGGCATCATCGGGAGCACTCAGATTAAAACTCAAATCTGGGTTCTCCAAACGGTTCTTGATGCTGATGGAAACGTCGAAGTTCACCATACGCGAACCACCGTCATCGCCATCGGATACGGAAGCGCGGACGCGTTCCGTAGCAGTCAGGTTGAGTGAAGGGTTCATCGGATTACCCGTCCAGTCCACATAACTTCCATTGACAAACTGGAACTCTTTCAGAGGAATAACGGGCAGGGCATATTTCATCATACCACCGATCAACGTATAGCGACCGGACAATGTGAGATCGCCTTGCGGAGTATATTGAAGATTCAGATCACCTCCACCTTCCAGTTCCACACGGCTGCTGCGGTCGGGACTGAGATCGGCACGTAAGCGTACGGCATCATCAATATGCACAGACATCAACATGTCCATACCGCCAAGCGACATAGTGGGAACTTCCGTTGCCTGTACCGAAGTAGTATCCGTAAAGGAAGTGAACGTAACGAGTTCACCCAAACGGTCTTCTACAGTCAGAGGAGAGTCAGTCAACACATAGGTCACATCTGTGTTACCCAGCAGATTCATGTTTCCGCGCATGGTCAGTCCATCCAGCGGACCACGTACGGTAGCATTCAAATCCACGAAGATTTTACCGTAAAGCATACTCTCGCGTGTACGGGGTGCATCGAGCAGAGTATAGTTTTGTGCACGCAAGGTCAGATTTGCTGTCGGTCGGTCCATATTCCGGAAGTCCACGTTTCCGTCTATCGTGAAGGGGTTACGACTGGTGGTATATATAGCAAACTTATTAAATATAAGCTGGTTATTCTCTATCTTCAACGGACGATTGTCGAACCAGTAGCGAGCACCTGCCTGACGGGCGTAGACAGAAACACTGTCTAATGAAAGATCGCCGCTCATCTTCGGTTTCTCCATATCTCCATTGATATAAAGTCCACCGTCAATATCACCTGTGAAAGTAACGACTTGATCGGGCATAAAGGCATTGGCAAGAGAAAGCGGGAAATGCTCGAAAGTGGTGTTGACTTCAAGCGAATCACGTCCATTCTTCTGAGTTAATACGGCATCGGCAGTCAGTACCTCCTGGTCTCCCGACCGGAAATAGGCGTTCAGATAGTGCGTGCCTTTATCACCCGGAAGCCATGTGGCACCCAGTCCGATGTTACCTACCGGCTGGCGTTCGTAAGTCAGCTTTTCCACACCGGCTTCAGCGGAAACTTGCAGGGAGGTTGCTGTTTGTATATAGTTTGCTTCCGCAGAGAAAAGTCCCGTGATACGGGGCATATAAGGCAGAATGCCACTTAGTTTATCCAGGCGGAAACGGATTAATTCCAGATTGATATTCTGTAAAGAAACGGTATCAGACCGGTCGGACTGCATACGGAAGCAGAGTCCGTCCTCACTGTCCATATCGACATTAGCGTAGACGCGCATATTCTTATGCAGATAAATCCAATCGCTGTTATCTACAAAGTGGAACTTCTGGAAAGCAATGATAGGCTCGGCAGGTGTCAGACGGAAAGCAATGCCATTGCCCCTTCCCCGCCCTTCTATCAAAGGACGGGCATTGATACCCAGATCGAGTCCGGTATCTCCCTTCGCATCCACATAATTCAGGGTCAGTTCGGCATCTTCGTTACGAATTTCTCCCGTCAGTGTACTGCGGAAGACAAACTGCGGGTTCTTCGGACCATTTATAACACCACCCTGCAACTTCATGCGTGCAGTGTCCTGGCTGATAGCAAAGAAAATGGTATCCAGTTGTAAGGAGTCCATACGCAGACCATGTATAGCAGTTCGTCCGTTGATACCACGTCGGGGCGTGGTGCCGAAACGCAATATAAAGTCATCAAAAGAAATATCCTTGGTTGCCAGGAAATAGCTGACAGGGTTCTGCTTACCGGCTTTCAGTTGCATACCGGCTGAGGGCAGTGCTTTCCGTAGTTCAGCATGATCGAGTTGTTTCTGTTCTATCTGCCGGGTGAGCAGTGCAGCAAAGACAGTACCCTGATCCATCAGTTTCTTCAAGGTGCTGCGGGCACGGAACTGGAAGTCGAGGTCGCCTGCATCCATGCTCATCTTGATAGAGTCGTGGCGTGCCTCGGCACCAAGAGTGAAAGCAAAAGGATGCTTCAATGGTTTGGGAGAAATTCCTAACTCATGCAGACCGATATTCTCCACATTCATAGCCACCTTGCCATCCAGGTATTTACGGTCAAGACGCATATCGGCATCCGCCTGCATCTTCAGCAGGGCATTGTCGCTCGTCATGTGTACAGTGGCAAGAGCGGATTTCAATCCGGCTGTCAGGTCGATGCCGGAGATATTCCAGTGTCCGTATTGTAATTCACCGAGAGAAGCTTGTACAGCAGCCACAGTACGGTGGTTGGCGGGATCGAATCCTTTTCCTTTGGCGGCAACCTTAGCCGAAAGTGTATAGATAGAATCTTTAGGCAGGAAGTGGTGCACTTGCAAGGCATCCACATGAAGGTCTGCCTGATAGGCTTCGGTAGAAGTATTGTAACGAGCCAGCAGATTCAACAGCCCTTCGCGTTCTTTCAACTTCAGGCTGGCATCATAATTGGAGCCATCCAAACCAAGTCGCGCAGCAAGGTGCATACTGTCCGGCACTACAATAGAGCCGTCGGGGGTGACACCTGTCAATCCGGTAAGGAAATTCAGATTCTGTGTCCGGATATCAAAGTCAATGCTTCCGTTGCGCGTCAAACTGTCGGTGAGGTTCCAAATCTCACCACCACCATTCAAGGTGAAAGCACCCGGCAGGTCGATATTGAAACGGGAAATCTGCATCTGCTTGAAGTTACCTTCCGTACCGGCACGGATGGTAAGAGGGCGGAAAGGATATGCATCCTTGAATGTATCAGGCAAGTCACCTGCAAAGAGCATTACATCCTGCTTGCCGATACGGGCATTGAAACGGGCGGAGAGTCGTCCGGAAGTGGGAATTTCTACCAATTCCCAATAAGTCTGGGCGGTGAAATCCATTTCACTGTGTGGGGTAAGCAATTTTAAAGAAGGCACCTGAATAACAGTGGAATCAGCAAATACCCGTCCCGTCAGTGAAGTGATGCTCAGGCCGGAACGCTCGTTCATGGAGAATTCCCGGATAACGGCATTTATGTTCCGTCCATGATAAAGCACGGAGTCCACTCCAATGCGAATATCCCGCAAGGCGATGTGCGAAGCATCGAAGCCCGGGGCAGGTTTCACACCGGTACTATCGGTAGCTGCAAGACTACCGGTATCTATCAGGCTATTAATGGCACTGAGCAATTGGCTACCCGTATCATAGTTTACTGTAGTACTACTCAACTCAAATTTCTTCAGACCGTACATCTGTCCGCCCAGGTCAGCAACCGCATCATCCACCTCTGCATCACCCAGACGGGCAGCAAGACGCATGGAATCCAGCGGCATTTGCAAATCAACGGAAACATTTTTCAGTGCCAACTTGTGTAAAGCTACTTTCCAGTTAAGGGCGGTAGTCGTGGTATCCGGTTCGGCAGTGGTAGTGTCGTTCATCACAACGAGCATATGAGTATCACTCAGTTCCACACGGTTGATGACAGCATCTTCTTTTTTCAGGTCTATACCGTGACTTTCAAGGAAAAAACACCCCAACACGCCACGTATGCGGATGCCCTCTATCAAATCGGCAGAATTCAGGAAAACTCCGTTTACGGTCACCTCGTCCAGTTCTACTTTTCCGCGTATCAGCGGCCATGCCTGCACGCGCACGTTCAGGCTTTCCAGTGTCAGCAGGGTGTCGGAAACCTGTTTCACGGCAAGGGAGTCGCCGGGAGCAGAGGAAATTTGTTTATCTGCCTGTATAGGCTGAATGACCTGCACACCGCGTACCAGCAGGTTCAGCGGAAAGCGGAGGTCGATGCGTTCAACAGATATATCCATACCCGTTGCCTCGGATGCGATGGCAGTGGCTTGCTTCCGTATCAGGTTCTGTACGGGAGGGATATAAAGCAATACCATCAGTATTACAAACAATATGATAGGGGTGAGCAGTATCCACACCACCCATTTCAACCATTTTCTTCTCATTAGGACGTCAATCGATAGTCAGTGTTTAAATCGTTACAAAGTAAACAAATTCTAACGACATTTGGTTGATGCAGAAGAGAAAAAGGCTATTTATTCCTCTACCTGTGCCACGACATCTTCAATCTGAGCAAGTGCTGAAAAGGATTTCTCTTTTATCTTTTCACTGAATACTTGCCCGCGTGAGTCTTCAAGCTCTTTCAATAAAGCAACAAGCTCATTGGCTCCCAGTAAAGTAAACAGAGGAAGCATCTTATGCCCCATGGCAGCTATGCCATCTGTATCTTCAGCATCTAATGCCTGCCGCAAACGATCAGCATTCAGGCGTGTTTCTGTGACAAAACTTTCCAGGATAGATTTTGCCGCATCAGAATCATCACCTGAGAAAGCAGTGAGAGCAGCGAAGTTTAATGCAGAAACAGAAACTGCTTCAGTTGCAATCCTATCCGTCTGTACAGCATCCGCTTCTACATGATTCTGCGGAGTAACAAGACCTGTTTCTCTTTTTTCAATATCCAATTCAGCAAACAGTTCATTCACCATAAATGGTTTGTGCAAGCTTCCGGCAAAACCATGTTTCAGAAACTCTTCACGTTGCATATCACTACGGGCAGTCACAGCAATCACGGGTATAGTCTTAGCTTGCGGAATATTCGAAGCACGCAACAGGTTCAGCAAGTCGAAACCATTCATGGCGGGCATTTGCACATCGGTAAGCAATACATCGAAAGTATCGGTACGGAGGGCTTCCAATAATTCATCCAATTGCAGACAAGCAACAGAAGTGATGCCACTCTGTGCAAGCATAGCAGAAGTGAGAGTGAGCTGGATACGGTCGTCATCAATCAAGAGGATGTGCAAAGCAGTAGTTTGAACAGATGAAGAGGATGAATTCTCATTCTTCTGTTCATTCACTTCGGAAATGTCATTCAAAGCCACCGGATACAAAGGTACCCGCAACGTAAACGTACTCCCCTTTCCGAGCACACTATCCACTTCGATATGCCCTTCCAGCAGTTGCACCAGCATACGGACAATAGATAATCCCAAGCCGAATCCTTCCTCTCCCTGTGCTCCCGGCAAACGGGTAAATTCCTGGAAGATACGTTCACGATCACCGGGTTCCATTCCCTTTCCCGTATCGATAACAGAAAGCTTCAAGTGATTTCCGGAGAAAGCCGGATCACCTTTCGGCACAAAACTGGCAGTCAGCGTAATGCCCCCCTCCGAAGTAAACTTCACTGCATTGGAAAGCAAGTTATTCACAATCTGACGCAAGCGTAAAGGGTCACTGATGAAAGTTCCTTTCAGTTCGGGATCTATCTCACATTTCAAAGACAATCCTTTGGCAGAAGTCAGCGGTTCAAAGCTGACGTATATTTCTTCCAGCAGGCGTGCAGGATGGAAAGTAACACGGTTTATCTCAGCTTTATGCAAGTCGAGGCGATGAAAATCGAGCAAATCGGTAACCAGTTTCAGCAGATGCTCTGAGGAGGTTTTCATGTTGTCGAGATAGAAGCGTTGCCGACCATCAACAGTGAGCCGGGAAAGCAAATCGGCATACCCCATGATAGAACCTAAGGGAGCTTTGAAATCGTGGGTAATGGCAAGCATCAGCTTTTCGCGAGAGGCAAGCAACTCTTCGGCAAAGCGGTTAGCTTCTTCCAACTGGCGCCGATAGCGGTTACTACGAGTAACATCCCGCCAGATCATGACAAGAAAGATAACGGATAGCACAACGGCACCGGCAGCAATGCCTGAGATGATCGTTGCAGAGCGATGGCGTACCGCTTTCTGATATTCAGCCTCTTCGCGGGCACGCAATAGGGTTTCCTGTTCATATCCCTTCAAAAGACTATCAATACGGGCACTCAGCGCATGATCAAGGCGTTGCAAAGTCCGCTTACGGCGCTGTATCACACTATTAGTTGCTTTCTTTTGCTGGGCAACGGTACGTAATTTTGCGTGCAGTGAATCAACAGGATTATAAGCATCAAGCACAGTATCCGTAGCAACTTCAAGGGTAGTTTGTACCTGAACGGCAGAATCTTTGCGTGGTGGAACGAAGACTTCTCCCAGACGACGGAAGAAACCTTTCTTCTTAGGTTGTGTCACAACCGTATCACGACGGGCAGTAACACGACGTTGCACACGTTGTTGGGTGATAATGGTATCCTGTTCAGCTATAATCTGCTCCACCTCGCGAGCGGAAATCATGCTATCATTGGCTTCGCTCAACGTACGCAGCAAGCGGACCGTATTAGCATCTTTTTCTCGCAAAAGCCCTATCAGGCTATCCGTACGCAGGATATCGCTATTATCCGAACTCATAAGGTTCTCCATTTCCCGGTGCACGAAGAACAGGGAATAAAGCAAGACTGCCAACAGTACCACATAACCGGCAGCTATCTTCTTCTTGGAGACATTATTCATATTTATATATTATAGTGATAGGGTGATAGTATCACTTTCTTTCATCTCGTTTTATAACGGAAACGCAGCCAAAGCATAATACCTGCACTCGTCAGTCCGAATGGGAAAGCCATCCATACGCCGACCGTACCCCAACCCAGCACGAAACCGCATAGGTATCCTACAGGCAAAGATATAACAAAATAGGAAATAAATGCAATGAACATCATTGGTTTTACGTCTGCGATACCACGCAGGGCGTTAGCAAAGCTGATTTGCAGGCCATCGCCAAACTGATAAACCAGGAATGGCAGGAACAGAGAGGACACCATAGCAGAAACTTCCACACTATCCGTGAACCAGCTCCCCACCTGATTGCGCAACAGAAACACGATACTCAGAAGCACCACCGCCATTGCCAAGATGAGGTGATAACCGGCGTATGCCGAACGGCGGACATTCACCATATCGTTCTGTCCCTTGAAGTTACTGACACGAACGGCAATCGCCGCCCCCATCCCGTAGAACATCATAAAGGTGAACTGAGAAATAGTGAGCATAATCTGATGCGACGCCAAAGCAATAGTTCCCAGCCAACCGACCATGATTGTGCTAAGGCTGAATGAAGCCGTCTCCATGCCCATCTGCAAACCGACGGGCCAGCCAAGTCCATTCAGTCTCCTGAACATTTGCTTCGACCATCCCAGGCGGAAGAATCCGACCTTATATCTCAGGAACCTCCTACTACGAAAGACAATCAATGCAAAAACAATGACCATAACAATACGTGAAAACAGGGTACTGATACCCGCACCTAACAATCCCAACTCCGGGAAACCAAACTTTCCGTAAATCAATACATAGTTACCGATAATATTCAGCGCATTTCCACCAAGAAGCACCCACATAGCAGTCTGTGTTTGAGTAATGCCATCCGTAAACTGCTTAAAGCCATTGAACAACATGACGAACACCAAGGATGCGAGTAGAATCAGGAAATAGGGTTTTATCAAGGGGATCAGTTCTTCGGGTTGCCCCATATATTCCACACAGAAATAGACGACAGTCATAATAAGTGTCAGTAACAGCGCTACCAACACATTGGCAAGCAGACTTGAGCGCAAAGCTTGTCCGGCCTCCATGAAACGACGGTTTCCGTAGAACTCACCCACTACAGGCGTCAGTCCATAAGAGAAACCGGTACTGAAAATAATGCAAAGTGTAAAAAGATTGTTGGTGAAAGAAGCAGCAGCCAACTCGGCCGTGCTGTGGTGTCCCACCATCAGAGTATCGGCAAATCCGAGAACAATGACACCCATCTGGCCGATAACGATGGGAAGTCCTAAGTAAAAGAGGGCTTTATAATGCCCCTTGTATGTAGCAATTAATCTATTCATTTATCTTTCTCATAATATAATACCACCGAGTTTTCCTCACGAAAAGTCTCTTGTGCAACTGTCTTCAGACGTTCTGCCGTCACTGCGCGATACCGTTCTACCTCACGGTCTATATCCTCTGCCTGTCCGGTCAATTCGAACCATGCCAGATTTGTGGCTACATTCAGGTAATTGATATTCCCGAATATCTGGGTGGATTCAAACTTATTCTTTACTTTCTCCAATTCCTGTTCTTCTATCGCCACTTGCTGTAACTCCTGCAACTCTTTACGTACAGCGGCCTCAGCCTGTTCCAGTGGCACTCCGGCTGACGGTTTTCCGCTGATATGCAACAATCCCGCGTCACGCGTTCCCGAAACATAAGCATCTATGCCGGAGAACAATTTCTGTTCCTGCACCAACCGACGGTTCAAGCGACTGGAGCGTCCGTTGCTAAGGATATCTGAAAGGATGTCAAAAGCGTAATAATCAGGATGCTCGCGACTACACATATGAAAAGCCATAAACAGCGCATCCAAGGGAACAGGACGTTTCACTACCTGCCTGCGTTCCTTCATCTGTACGGGTTCCTGCGGCAATTGTCGCACAGGCACATCCCTGCGGGGAATCGGGCCAAACCACTTTTCTGTCAATCGGATAGCTTCTTCCCACGATATATTTCCGGTAATGGCAAGCACAGCATTATTAGGTGCATAAAAGCGGTAGAAGAATGACTTCACTTCCTCCAGTGTAGCTTGTTCGATGTGCGATAAATCCTTTCCGATGGTAGGCCAGCGGTACGGATGCACCTCGTAAGCCAACGGACGGATAAGATGTCCCACATCTCCGTAAGGCTGGTTCAGACAACGTTGTTTGAACTCCTCCATGACCACACCGCGCTGCACTTCAAGGCTTTGTTCACTGAATGCCAGTTCCATCATACGGTCGGACTCCAGCCAGAAGCCAATCTCTACATTCGACTTGGGAACGGTGAGGTAATAGTTTGTAATGTCATTGTTCGTCCAGGCATTGTTTTCGCCACCTGCCGACTGCAAAGGGGCATCATAGTCAGGTATATTCACAGAACCGCCAAACATCAGATGTTCGAACAGATGGGCAAAGCCGGTATGTTCGGGATGTTCGTCCCGGGCACCTACATCATAAACGATGTTCAGTGCTACCATCTGAGTGCTGAGATCTTCATGATGCACCAGTCGCAGACCGTTATTAAGGGTTAGTTTATTTATCTTCATAAGATTGGGAGTTGTAGACTGATAGAGGAATTAATTCATTTCTAGCGGGTTATGAATATAATTTTAGGCGCGGATTACGCGGATTACACGGATTTTTTCTGTAATACAGTGTAATAGCGCAGCCTTTAATCCGTGTAATCCGCGTAATCCGCGCCTAAATCATTATTAGCATTTAGTTCATTACCACCAATTTGAACGGAGAAAACTTTAGTCCAGAACCTCAACCTTAATAATCTTCACATCCTCTTCCGGGCGGTCGCTACGATCAGTCTTCACCTGCTGTATCTTATCCACTATATCCATACCTTCAATCACCTCGCCGAATACAGTATACTCACCATCCAAGTGTGGAGTCCCCCCCACCGTCGTGTAAGCCTTCACCTGCTCCGGTGTAAAGTGGAATTCCGGTTGCTTGGCAACTTCCGCCTCAGCCTGTGCAAACAGTGAATCCTGCAAGTTCATCAAGCCGTCCTGGTCGTTCTCCTTACGCATCTTGTAGATTTCCTTCATGTGCTTCTGCGCCAAAGCATTGAACACCGTCGTCAAGCGGTTCTGATTCATCTGATTCTCCATACCCAGCAACGTAGTGTCATTATACACCTTACCCGTCACAATGTAGAACTGGCAACTGGATGATTCCTTCTTCGGATTCACGTTGTCACCCTGACGTGCAGCGGACAACGCACCTTTCTTATGGAAATACTTCGGATAAACAAACTCAGCCGGAATTGTATAACCTACATCCCCCGAGCCCAGCATCTTTCCTTTCGGAGCGTTCTTTGACTCCGGGTCACCTGCCTGTATCATAAAATCCTTGATGACACGGTGGAACAATGTACCTTCGTATGTACCCTCTTCCGCCAGTTTGATGAAGTTATCACGATGTTGCGGCGTCTCATTATACAGTTTCACGATAATGTCACCCGCAGTTGTTTCGATCTTCAATTTAGTTTCCTGATCCATGTTTCTATCTTTCTTTTGTCCCGATTGGCAGGCTGTAACGCTGCAAATCAGTATGGTTAATAATACGATGAAATTCCTCTTCATAACGCTTTTTATTTAAATTAAGTTTGCAAATATACGATTTTCAGACAAATCGGTTTACCTTTGTGTCTTAAAAGAGACAAAAGATAAGGCAATGAAATCTATACTCATCGTTGAAGACGACATTACTTACGGTATGATGCTGAAGACCTGGTTAGGCAAAAAAGGCTTTCAGGTAGCTTCCGTCAGCAGTATCGCCCGCGCCCAGAAACATTTGGAAACAGAGGGTGCCGACTTGATTTTGTCCGACCTGCGTCTGCCCGACAAGGACGGCATCGACCTGTTGAAGTGGTTGGGAGAGCAAGGTCTGTCCATTCCGCTCATCATGATGACAAGCTATGCCGATATACAATCGGCGGTGCAAGCTATGAAATTAGGTGCCAGCGACTACGTTGCCAAGCCTGTAAATCCGGACGAACTTCTAAAGAAAATAAGTGAGGCTGTGAAACAACCCGCTGCTTCTCCCAGACAAGCCCCTGGTTCCGGGAAAGGAGAAAGTACCCATCAAAAAAATGCAGGCGACACTCCGTCTTCCGACTATCTGGAAGGAGAGAGTGATGCAGCCAAACAACTCTATAATTATGTAAGACTGGTTGCCCCCACCACGATGTCTGTACTGATCAACGGTGCCAGTGGAACGGGTAAGGAATATGTAGCCCACCGTATCCATCAACTCAGCAAGCGTGCCGGTCAGCCTTTCGTTGCCATCGACTGTGGCTCCATCCCAAAAGAACTTGCCGCATCGGAGTTCTTCGGACACGTAAAAGGCTCATTCACCGGAGCATTGACAGACAAGACAGGAGCCTTTGTTGCAGCCAACGGAGGAACCATCTTCCTCGATGAAATAGGCAATCTCAGTTACGAAGTCCAGATACAACTGTTACGTGCCTTGCAGGAACGGAAAATCCGTCCGGTAGGTTCCAATAAAGAAATCACAGTAGATGTGCGCCTGGTTTCCGCTACGAATGAAGATTTGGAACAGGCCATCGAGAAAGGAACTTTCCGCCAGGACCTGTTCCACCGCATCAATGAGTTCACCCTACGCATGCCCGAGCTCAAGGACCGGAGAGAAGACATCCTTCTCTTTGCCAACTTCTTCCTCGACCAAGCCAATCGGGAACTGGATAAACAGTTGATCGGGTTTGATGATGCAGCATCCCGGGCATTGCTGGAATACCACTGGCCGGGAAATCTGCGACAGATGAAGAATGTGGTACGCCGTGCCACCCTATTAGCGCAGGACCAACTTATCACGTTGAAAGAATTGACCGAGTTGCAACAAATCACTCATCCTCACGTAGGTCTGCCATTGCGTAATGAAGAAGCAGAAAAACATCAGATAATCGAAGCATTACGGCAAACGGGAAATAACAAAAGCCGGGCAGCTCAACTATTGGGTATAGACCGCAAAACCCTGTATAATAAGCTGAAACTTTACGAAATAGAGAGCTAAAGAGGCTCTTTGCAGCGTATCCCAACCGCATCAAGTCCATATCTGCTCCGTATCTATACAGTTAGAATAGGTACGGACTTGACACGGAGTTGGTACGGCGTTGGTACGGGCTTGACACGGACTTGGTATGCAACAGAGTACCTTAGTGTGGAATTTTTCCACACCTGATTCCACACTTTCCACACAATTCCACACTGTGCCACATATTCCAAAATCTTCAATAACACTAATAATCAACAACTTGCTCAATCAGCCTTCTCACTGGCACGAGCTTTGCAACTATATTTTACGTAAGCGTCAAGCTTCCTAAATTGAAAAAAGGAAACCTAAACTCTTAACTATAAAATATATATTTAGTATAACTAAAAAAGCAAATGATTATGAAAAAGTTAGTATTAGTAGCAGCCCTGTTTATGTTTGTTTGTGGTGGTTCTTTCGTGGCAAACGCTCAGGACCCGGTAAAAACTCAACAGCAACAACCGGCAACGGGAAACACTGAAGAGCCCAAAACCGCTGAGCCTGCCAAGGAAGAACCCAAAACAGAAGAACCAAAGGCAGAGGAACCGAAAGCTGAACAACCCGCAGCCAACGCTCCCGCCAACGGTACTCCTGCAACGGAAACACCTGCACAGCCTGCTGAATAATAGTAAGCACACTGCCACAAAAGCCGTTCCCTCCTTGTCTATTCTGGGGAACGGCTTTTGTCGTTTCTAGTCCCAACCCTATCATCTATCTTCTTGCAGAAACTCAAATACCTACTTATAAGTACTTCATCCCCCAACGACATCCTTAAATTACCAACAAATAGCGATTTCCTACCTGTCGCCATCTCTTTACCTTTGCAAAAAAAATAGTAGTAGCACTACCGTTTTAATATAACATCCCCGATGGCTAACAGATATATATTATTCTTTCTTTTCACTTTAGGCTTTATACAATCAGGATTCTGCCAGCATTATACAATTAAGGGACGGGTTGTTGATAACAAGAACAAGTCTCCAATGGAGTTCGTTACAGTATATTTGCCCGGATACGAATTGTGGGCCATTACTAATGAAAAAGGAGCGTTCACTATCAATCAAGTACCAGCCGGCAAAGTAAAAATCACTGCACAATATTTGGGATACGTTACGCAGACATTGGATATAGATGTACAGAAAAACATCGAAGACCTACTAATCACACTACAGGAAAGCAATCTGACGCTAAATGAAGTGGTGGTTACAGCACAGAAAAAAATAAGTGACCCAACAACTTCATATACAATAGATCGTGCCACTCTGGATCATGCACAAATATTAAATGTCAGCAGTCTCAGCACTCTATTACCGGGCGGTAAATCAACCGGTGACCAGAATCTGGCAAGCTCTGACGAACGTATCGCTCTACGAAGCGGAAGCAGCGAAATGGGAAATGCTTCTTTCGGTACTGCTGTCACAGTAGACGGTGTGCGCCTGCAAAACAACTCGGAAATGAGCGAAACAAAAGGTGCAGGCTTGCGTAATATCAGTTCTTCAAACATTGAATCGGTAGAAATTATTACTGGAATTCCATCTGTGGAATATGGAGATTTATCAAACGGAATCGTAAAAATAAATACGCGGAAAGGGAAAACACCGTTTATCATCGAATTGGCCACCCAACCTAAAACAAAACAAATTGCCATAAGTAAAGGCTTTTTGCTTGGAGACAGAGCAGGTACAATTAATACCAGTTTGGAACGCACAAAGTCAACCTCTGACTTGGCCTCTCCACATACTGCCTATGATCGCAATTCTTTAACATTGACTTACTCTAATACCCTGAACCGGAAAGCCCAGCGTCCACTTTCACTGAATGCGGGCTTTACCGGAAACATAGGTGGTTACAATTCTGAAGCCGACCCGGATGCTTTTAAAGATACTTATACAAAAACACGCGATTACACTTTTCGCGGAAACATCGGCCTGAACTGGCTGTTGAACAGACCATGGATAACCAACCTCTCACTGACAGCCTCCATGTCATACTCAGACAAGCTGTCTAAAGTAAACACCAATAAAAGTAGCGCATCCACACAGCCCCTTATTCATAGTACGCAGGAAGGATATTTCATAGCAAGTAACTATGATGAGAATCCAAATGCTGAAATTATCCTCAGTCCTACCGGATACTGGTATCAACTGGCATATACCGATAACAAACCTGTCAGCTATGCAGTGAAACTAAAAGCCGACTGGGCAAAACGTTGGGGAAAGATTTCCAACAGAATCATGCTTGGGGCGGAACTGAATAGTAGCGGTAACAAAGGCCGGGGACTCTATTACGATGATATGCGCTATGCACCTACCTGGCGTGAATATCGCTATGATGAATTACCATTCCTTAATAATATAGCAGGCTATCTGGAAGATAGAATAACACTTCCTCTCGGAGGGAACTCTTCTTCCCTGGAATTGACAGCAGGAGTACGTTCGGATATCACCTATATCAAGAATTCCGAATACGGAACAGCAAATAGTTTCTCTCCACGTTTCAATGCGCAATATACATTATGGAAGAATGCAGATAAATGGGTCAGCGATTTAAATGTATATGGCGGTGTAGGTAAATCCGTAAAACTACCTTCATTTGAAGTCCTTTACCCATCACCCTCTTACTCGGACAAACTGGCCTTTGCTCCAGGAACCATGAGTGACGGAACCACCTTCTATGCTTACAGCACGATTCCCTCAAAAGCCATCTATAATCCCGATCTGAAGTGGCAATATACCCGACAAGCAGAGATAGGTATGGAAGCCACCATCAAAGGAACAAGGATTTCAGTATCAGCTTTCCGGAACAAAACATATAATCCATACATGCGTACAAATGTATACACACCTTATTCTTATAATCTGACTACTCAAGAGCATCTGAATAATTGCGAAATTCCTTCGGCAAACAGGGTTTACAGCATTGACCAGCAGACAGGTATCGTTACTGTTACAGATAAAACAGGTGCATACCCAAGCCAAGAATTATCTTATAATACCCGCAATACATTCAAATCGAACATCCAATATAGAAACGGTTCACCGGTAGAAAGAATGGGACTCGACTGGATTATTGATTTCGCACAAATCCCCGCACTGAGAACATCAGTCCGCCTGGATGGAAATTATTACTATTATAAAGGTATAGAAGAAAACCTGATTGCATGGATGCCAAGCTCAGCATCGAATATGGCTGATGGCAACCCATATAAGTATGTGGGTTATTATGGAGGTTCCTCCATAACCTCTACTTCCTCTTCTGCTTCTGCTTCCGTTTCTAACGGCAGCTTGTCTAAACAGCTAAATATGAATCTGACTATCACAACGCATATTCCCAAAATACGAATGATTCTCTCTATGAGAATAGAAGGTTCCTTCTATAATTATAAGAAGAATTTGTCGGAATACAGCAACGGAGAAAGTAGAGGCTTTGCCCTGGAGAATGCCGGAGATTACTTTAGTACTGATTATGATATCTACGGAAAAAACAAATATGTAGCTGTTTACCCGCTCTATTACTCTACGTGGGAAGATCCGGATACCCGGATACCTTTTGCAGAGAAATTTGCATGGGCAAAGGAGAATGACACAGCGTTATATAATGAGCTGGCAAAACTCGTAACTAAATCGAGTACATCTTACTATTTTAACCCCAACAAGATTTCCTCGTATTTCTCCGCCAACATTAACCTGACAAAAGAGATCGGAGATTTTGCCTCCATTTCATTCTATGCAAATAATTTCTTCAACCACATGGGACGGGTGAAATCATCACAAAACAATCAGGAATCATCACTCTACAACAGTTCATACATTCCGCAGTTCTACTACGGATTGTCAATCAGACTAAAATTATAAGTGTTTAATTAAAATAGAAATGAAAATGAAAAAGTATGCTTTTCTAATTCTTAGTGTATTACTCTTTTGCGCAGCGTGCAGCGATGATGAGAATGATGCCTACAAAACCTACCAGGTGACTGTACAACTGGCTTATCCGTCAGGAAGTGAATTAAGTGCAGCAGAAGGAGTTCCGGTAAAGTTGACCGGAAGTACAGGTACTACTTATGATGCTAACACCGATGCCAATGGTAAAGCTGCTTTCACTGTACCGGCAGGCATCTATGAAGCTTCTGCCTCCGAAAAACGCGCTTCAAACGGTTACTCCTTTATACTGAACGGAGTTAAAAGCGGCATCACGGTAACAGAAACGTGGACTGGTGACAGTGTCGTAGAAGTGGCCTTAACAGAATCCAAATCAGGACAAGTTATTATCAAAGAGTTGTATGTAGGCGGATGTCAGAAAGATGACGGTTCCGGAAATTATCAATATGACAAGTATGTTATACTATATAACAATTCAGAGCAGGCTGCCACGTTGGAGAACTTCTGCTTAGGAATGGTCAACCCATACAACGCAAACTCTACAATCAACGATTATAAAGACGGAGTACTATCCTATGCCAACGACAACTATATTCCTGCTGGATGTGGAATCTGGTATTTACCCAGAAACTTAACCATCGAAGCCGGAAAACAAGTAGTTATAGCTCTGAACGGAGCCATCAACCACACATTGACTTACTCTAACTCTGTGAATTTAAGCACTGCAGATTATTGTACATATGATATTGAAGACTTTAGTCTGACAAACTATTACCCCACTCCTTCGGAAAGTATTCCTACCGCCAACTATTTTACAGCTTATAAATATGGGCAAGGAACAGCATGGGTATTGAGTAACCAGTCTCCTGCATTCTTCATCTTCTCGACTCACGATGTCACTCCTGAGGCCTTCGCCAGCAACACAGATTATCATTATACAGCCGATAAAGAAGGTAATGCTGTTTACCGTTGCGCAAAAGTTCCTACAGACTGGATACTGGATGCAGTGGAAGTTTTCAGCCAGGCACAACTGGCCAAGAGTCAAAAGCGCCTGACGCCTGCTATTGATGCTGGATATACAGTCCTGACCAATGCACAGGGCTACACTTCATACCGTAACGTAGACAAACAAGCTACCGAAGCAGTGGAAGGAAATAGTGGTAAACTGGTTTACAGCTATAATTATGGAACAGATGGAAGCACTGATCCAAGTGGTATAGACGCTGAGGCATCTCTGAAGAATGGAGCACGTATCATTTACCAGGATACGAATAATTCGACAAATGATTTCCACCAGCGTAAACAAGCTTCTTTGAGAGATTAATAGCTGCCTCTCTTGAACAATTAAACTACGAAAACAGCCCAGTATTGATGCTTATAAATAAAAGAATACTCCTATTCACACTGCTTAGCGGAGCTATCTGCTCCGCCTTTGCAGTGCAATATTCCGACTCTATTGGCTGGAAGAATCTTCCGTATATCAAGCAATCGGAAGCCTGGCTTAATAGCGAGAATGCCGCCGGACTACATACACTGTCTATCCCTCGTATCACTACAGCAGAGGTGTACGTAGATAAACAGAACGGAGGATTTGTTGATTATTTCCAGTCGGACAATAGCTTGGAATTCGGTGCCCAGGTGGAGTCATTCTATCGTCTCAATTCCAAAGTTGTATTCTATGGGAAAGTAGACTACCGTAACTTTACGGGCAAAAACATGAGTGGTTCATATTTTATCAATCCGAAGAATACTCCTTTCGACATCGTAGAATACACCGATGAAAATCGGGGAGATAAAAAGCTGGAAAACTATCATCTGGTAGGAGCCGTCAGTGTCGACCTCTCAAAAAAGATAACGATCGGAGGAAAGGTAGATTACACTGCTGCCAATTATGCCAAGCAAAAGGACTTGCGTCATGTCAACAAACTACTTGATATGAATGTGACTGTCGGAGTAAGTTATCTACTCAACAAACAAATTGAGTTGGGGGCAAACTATTATTATCGCCGAAGTACGGAGGGACTGTTACTGGACATGTATGGCACTACTGACCAGATATATAATTCACTGATCAGTTACGGTGGTTTCTTCGGGGTTATGGAACAATTCGGAGAAAACGGATATACAAAAGAAGGTGAAGAAAAACCATTGTTCAATGAATATCATGGAGGAGCTTTACAATTGAAATGGCACATTCTTCCAAAACTTCAATTCTTTAATGAATTTGCCTATAAATCACGTAGTGGATATTATGGTAAGAAATCTCCTGCCACGGTAGTTTATAGCGAACATGAGTCTGATATACTGTCGTATAACGGAACATTAACTTTACAAGAACGGAAAAATCTGCATTGCCTGCACATTGATTTCCAACAAGAAACATTGAACAATTTCGAGAATATTTATCGGTATAACAATGAAGGTGGAGGTATCAATAATGTAGATTATTACGGAACGCTGGATACCACAGACAAGACCACTTTGAATCTGAATGCTGAATATACGGGTAACTTTTTGGTAACAGACGGATGTCCTGCATGGGTGGCAAAAGGCAGCTTTTCTTATTTCAACAGAGAACTTACAGCTTCTATGTATCCGTATTACCGGAAACAAGATATCACCTCCACAACATTTCATTTGTCAGGTGAACGCAACATATGTCGCTCAAAAGATATGTATAGTCTATATTTAGGCGGAACATACGCTTCGGGTAATGGAAACGCCCTAAAAGACGGAACCTATGCCACCCCGTCAGAGAGCCAGTCCGCCCCCAAAAGTATGGATACGTTTCTGTACCAAGAATTCGAATACCTTACCAGCAAACGACTAAAAGGGGAAATCGGCTTCAAATACGCGCATGCAATAGGTGCAAAAGGTATGAAAGGATATACTTCTATCCGCTACGCCATGACTAAAGCATTCGACGTGGAATATTTGAAAGGGAGTCAACGCCATGAACTGACGTGGACTTTGGGAGTTACTTTTTAACAACAATAATGATTAACAATAAAACAAAAAACAACAATGAGAACTAAAACATTATCAATCGCAGCCGCCATCATGGCGTTATTCTTTATCGGAACTTCTTGCAGCAACAAGCAGAAGAATACCGAAGAAACCGCAACCACCGAACAGACCACCGGTGCAATGGAAATAGACGATCTTCTGGCTAATGCCGAGTCACTGACCGACCAGGAAGTTACCATCGAAGGTGTATGTACACATGCCTGCAAGCACGGCGCCACCAAAATCTTCCTGATGGGTAGCGACGACACACAGACCATCCGTGTAGAAGCAGCCAAACTGGGTTCTTTCGATACGAAGTGTGTCAACAGCATCGTTCGCGTCACCGGAACCCTGAAAGAACAACGTGTGGACGAAGCTTATCTGCAACAATGGGAATCACGCTTGAAAGCTGCCGCTGCCGAAAAGCACGGTGAAGGCGAAGCCGGATGCAGCACAGAGAAGAAAGCACGCGGCGAAACAGCCAATACGCCCGAAGCACGTATCGCCGACTTCCGCGCCAAAATAGCCAAGCGTCAGGCCGAATCAGGAAAGCCCTATCTGTCGTTCTATTATATGGAAGCCGCCAACTATGAAATTCAGTAAGGCGGGAACCGCATTTCGGAAATGGAGCCGGACAATCCACCGGGACCTCTCATTCTTCTTCTCGGGGATGGTATTGATATATGCCATCTCCGGAATTGTGATGAACCACCGGAATACGATCAATCCCAATTACTCGGTAGAACGACAGGAATATACCATTACCGAAGTGATGCCGTCGCAAGCCGGAATGAAAAAGGATGATGTCCTGAAGCTGCTGGCACCACTCGGTGAAGAAAAGAACTATACCAAACATTACTTCCCGAAGGAAAACCAGATGAAGGTATTCCTGAAAGGCGGTTCCAACCTGATGGTCAATCTGCAAACCAAGCAAGCCGTTTACGAGAAGCTGACACGTCGTCCGTTGATAAGCGCCCTGACCAAGCTGCATTACAATCCCGGAAGATGGTGGACTCACTTCGCAGATGTGTTTGCCGTAGGACTCATCATTATTACCGTCACGGGAATGGCGATGCTGAAAGGACCAAAAGGCTTGTGGGGACGAGGAGGTATAGAACTTGCGGCAGGTATACTGATTCCGCTACTTTTTCTATTTCTATAAACGACTCAAGCTTCGCATATAGCCTGAGGTATAAACATTGGTTAGCAATCTAATTATCAAAGCATTGCATTTACCGAGCATTTACCACAAGAGGTAAAAGCATTTACCGCAGGATGTAACGACCTTTACCCCGTATTGTAACGCTCTTTACCTCGGTATGTAACGGTCTTTACCCCGGCGTGTAAATGGAGTTACCATTTGGGGTAAACAGAATTACCTACAGGAGCTCCGAGATCAATCCATGCAGCTAACGAGTAATTAAAATAGGTTCAATACTAAAAACAAAAGATATCAATGGAGAATATCATTGAATGCAATAACCTGACGCACTATTATGGCAAACGGTTAATTTACGAAAACCTCAGCTTCAGCGTGCCTAAAGGGCGCATCCTGGGACTGCTGGGGAAGAATGGTACAGGAAAAACCACAACGATCAATATATTGAGCGGTTACCTGAAACCCCGCTCCGGCCAATGCTCCATCTTCGGACAGGACATTCAGACGATGCACCCCTCAACACGCCGTAATATCGGTCTGCTCATCGAAGGACACGTGCAATATCAGTTCATGACCATCCGGGAGATTGAGAAGTTTTATTCTGCTTTCTATCCGGGACAGTGGCGCAAAGAAGCGTACTACGACCTGATGGACAAACTGAAAGTAGCTCCCGGACAGCGTATCTCGCGTATGTCGTGCGGACAACGTTCGCAAGTGGCACTGGGACTTATCCTGGCGCAAAATCCGGAATTGCTGGTACTGGACGATTTCTCTCTCGGTCTGGACCCCGGCTACCGCCGCCTCTTCGTGGACTATCTGCGTGACTATGCCCGCTCGGAAAACAAAACTGTTTTCCTGACCTCGCACATCATTCAGGATATGGAACGCCTGGTAGACGACTGCATCATCATGGATTACGGACGTATCCTCATCCAGCAGCCCGTAAAGGAACTGTTGGACACGATACGCCGCTATACCTGCACGTTGCCCGAGGGTTACAAGATGCCGGAAGATAAAGACTTCTACCATCCGTCTCTTATCAGAAATACGCTGGAAACCTTCTCGTTCCTGCCTCAACAAGAAGTAGAAACACGTTTCAGAGCCCTGCAAATGCCTTACAGCGATTTGAAATGCGAGACTGTAAACCTGGAAGATGCTTTTATCGGACTGACGGGAAAATACTGATTAAATGATGAATTATAAATTATGAATTATGAATTACTATGCAGAGCAGGAAGTCTGTTTCTACTTCACGATTCATAACTCATAACCCATAATTCATAATTAATAACTCATAATTCATAATTAACTAACATGAACGCTATATTTTATAAAGAATGGATTAAAACCCGCTGGTATCTGTTGCTTGCACTGCTTGTAACGCTCGGTTTTGCCGGATACTCGATGTTGCGCATCAATCGTGTTGCCAGCATGAAAGGCGTGGAACACGTTTGGGAAGTTATGCTGTCACGGGATACCGTATTCGTAGATTTACTGGAATTTATTCCTCTATTAGTCGGAATACTGCTTGCCCTGGTACAATTCGTACCCGAAATGCACCATAAATGCCTGAAACTGACATTGCATCTGCCCTACCCGCAACTGCGGATGATTAACCTGATGCTGCTCTACGGACTGGTAGTGTTACTGATCTGCTTTGCCGCCAACTACGTGCTGATGACGGTTTACATGCAAGGCGTCCTGGCTCCGGAACTTTATTCACGGATTCTGCTGACAGCCCTCCCCTGGTATCTGGCAGGTATTGCCGCTTATCTTCTGATTTCATGGATATGCCTGGAACCGACCTGGAAACGCCGCGTCCTCAATCTGGTAATCTCTGTATTGCTATTGCGTATCTTCTTCCTGGCTCCGGCACCGGAAGCCTACAACGCTTTCCTGCCCTGGCTGGCAATCTACACCCTGCTCACGGCAAGTCTCTCATGGCTTTCCATTGCACGGTTCAAAGCAGGAGAACAAGATTAACAGGTTATACATTCACTATTAAGAACGAAAAAGACAATGAAACGTTTTAGTCAAATATTCTTATACATCACCATTGCATTGCTCATTATCTGGCAGTTGCCTTGGTGTTATTCTTTCTTTGCGGCAAAGCCATCGAAGATTCCTTTCTCCATGTACAGTAGTGTCCTCGGCGACTTCCTCTCCATGGGCAATGAAGATGGTAAAGGCGTGGTACGACGCGACCAGTCCGGCAATGTATATACACAGGAGCAGACGGACAGTATTCTCCCGTTCTTCTACATGCGCCAGCTTATGGCGGATGAGCGGTTCCCGGACAGCATCAATGGTGTTGCCGTCACTCCGCGCGAGGTGCAGCTTACGAATTTCAGCTTCCGCTCGGCAGCTTCGGATATCAATGCCTCCAAGATAGAGCTTTATCCTTTGTTGGAAAGTATGTCGGGACGTGTGGACCTGAGTATGCCCGATGATGTATTCCGCGTCACCTCGAAAGGTCTTGAATTTATCGGTATGAAAACCAATACGGTAGATACAGACAAAAGCCAACTGTTCACAGAGGCTATGGTGAAGAAAGGGTTTAAATTCCCTGCCCGCCGGTTGGCCGGTAATCCCACCACTCGCAAGGAGTACGATGAAGGTTATCTGATTCTGGATAATGAGGGAAAACTTTTCCATCTGAAACAGACGAAAGGACGCCCGTATGTACGTGCCATTTCCCTGCCGGAAGGCTTAAATGCAAAGCATCTTTTCATCACGGAGTTCAAGGACCGCAAGACGCTGGGTTTCCTGACGGATATGGATAACAACTTCTATGTACTGAACAATAAGACTTATGATGTGATCAAGACCGGAGTTCCTTCCTTCAACCCTGAAGAGGATGCCCTGTCTATCTTCGGAAATATGTTCGACTGGACGGTTTGCGTGAAAACAGCCGATGCGGACGAATATTATGCACTGGATGCGGATGATTATTCGCTTATCAAGTCCATCAGCTTCCCAAGAAAGAGTAACAGCATACCGGGATTACGTTTTACTTCCTCTCAGGATAAATATGTGAAGCCACGCTTCTGATAAGAGGGTAAAGCCATAAATAGAAATGCGTCAAAAGACAGGATAGTCTTTTGACGCATTTCTATTTCACAGTAAGCTCTTTCTTATATCATCTGAAAGCCTTGCCAAAGATTCGTCGGCGGCACAGATGCCTCCACTTCAATCATTTCTTTAGATACCGGATGCACAAAACTGACACGACGTGCATGCAGGCAAATACTTCCATCCGGATTGGAACGGGCAAAGCCATACTTCAAATCTCCCTTGATAGGACATCCCATCTTTGCCAACTGGCATCGTATCTGATGATGCCGCCCTGTCTTCAGATCTACTTCCAGCAAAAAGTAATTATCCGACTTACCTATCAACCGATAGTGCAGGATAGCCTTTTTACTCTTCGGCACTTCCTTATCATAAGCATAACTCTTGTTCTGCTTCTCATTGCGCACCAGATAGTTCACCAATTCTCCTTCCGGCTCCTTCGGGGCATTCTTTACGATAGCCCAGTAAGTCTTCTTCACCTCACTGGTTTTAAACATTTCATTGAGGCGGGACAACGCCTTGCTGGTCTTGGCAAATACAACAAGACCGCTCACGGGGCGGTCCAGCCGGTGGGTAACACCGATGAAGACATTACCGGGTTTCTGGTATTTCTCCTTCAGATACTGCTTTACGGTTTCCGAAAGCGGCGTATCCCCCGTCTTGTCTCCCTGAACGATCTCGGAAGCGGTCTTGTTGACTATAATGATATGATTGTCCTCGTATACGACAGTCATTTTTTTTATTAAGAATGATGAATGAAGAATGATGAATTACTTTGCGGCATACTTGCATAGCGCAGCAAAATTCTTCATTCATCATTCTTCATTCTTAATTTAAACTACATATTCATACCACCATCTACCTGGATCACCTGTCCTGATACATAAGCAGACATATCAGAAGCCAGGAAGGTAGCAATGTTTGCCACGTCTTCGGGAGTACCGCCGCGACGCAAAGGAATCTTCTTTGCCCACTCGGCTCTTACCTCGTCAGACAATGCAGCAGTCATATCGGTCAGGATAAAGCCCGGAGCGATAGCGTTGGCACGGATACCGCGAGAACCTAATTCCTGTGCGATAGATTTAGCCAGGGCAATCATACCTGCTTTGGAAGCTGCATAGTTGGCTTGTCCGGCATTACCGTGAACACCTACTACAGAAGCCATATTGATAATGCTACCAGCTTTCTGGCGCATCATAATCGGAGTACAAGCATGAACGAAATTGAAAGCAGATTTCAGGTTAACGTTGATAACCATATCCCATTGTTGCTCGCTCATACGCATCATCAGACCGTCACGGGTGATACCTGCATTGTTTACCAAAATATCGATGCGGCCAAAGTCTGCATGAATAGCTTCTACCACCTTGGCAGTATCTTCAAAATTAGCAGCGTTTGAAGCATAACCTTTAGCTTTCACGCCCATTGCTTCAATTTCCTTTGCCGTATTCTCTGCATTTTCATCAATCACCAGGTCAGTGAATGCGATATTTGCTCCTTCAGAAGCGAACTTTAATGCGATAGCCTTACCGATACCGCGTGCAGCACCAGTTACAATGGCTGTTTTTCCATCTAATAATCCCATACTTTTTTAATTATTGATTAAAGTTATTCTTTTCTATGCAGTGCCCCGAACACGATGTTCTCAACGTATTGTCCACGTGTTTCATCGGTCAGTTTAGCACCTATATGCCCACGTATGTAAGGCACTTCAATACCTTTCACACTGTAATGCACCAATTCGGCAGTCATGTCGATATCGTCAACCTGAAACACCCCTTTCTCCACGCCCTCACGGAGAACATCCTTGAAAAGCTGTATTTCTTTGGCATCAAAACGTTTTCGCACCTTCTCTACCCGCCATATATCACGGAAAAAGGTAGCACGGAGTGTTCCATTCCGGTACACCACCTCTTTCACGGCATCCAGGCGGGTATAAATCATTTCGATTATCTTCTGATCGGGCGAGATGTCTTTCTCTACCACCCGCTTCATTATATCCGAAAGGATGTCCAGCTCCGATTCGACAACAGCCATATAGATCTCTTCCTTACTTTTAAAATAGGTATAGAGCGTTCTTCTACCTTTCTTTGAAGCAAGGGCGATATCGTTCATCGTGGTATTCTCAACACCCATCTTTGCAAATAGCTGACGGGCTACATCCACTAATTTAGCTTTTGTCTTCGATACGGCCATATATTAATAATTGCACATTGCTTAATAATTTGAGCAAAAGTAAAACTTTTCTGTATACCACACAAGAAAACGCAGATTTTATTAACATTCGGTCACAGGAAGAGGATAAAAAAAGTCTATTTACTAGAGGGCTACTTATCAATCAGTTAGGCTATACATTACATCTTTTAGCAAAAATAAGATGGATTTTATTTGTTTATTCCACAAAAAGCCGTACCTTTGCACCCGTTAAACATCGCGGAGTGGAGCAGTTGGTAGCTCGTTGGGCTCATAACCCAAAGGTCATTCGTTCGAGTCGGATCTCCGCAACTAAATAAAAAAGACCGTTTTTCAACGGTCTTTTTTCGTATCCTGACAATACCTATCGTTATTTCACAACTACTGTCGCTGCTTCTTTCAGTTTTATATTCAATGAGGCACCTTCCGACTGAGGCATCCAAACTACCTGTCGACATTCGCCTTTCTCCAAAGTACATTTTTGATTGCCATGAGCATATAGATATTCCGTATCAACGTGGAACGAACTTGCATTCACATTCCAACTGCGTATCCCGTTCAGGTGCAGATGCAGGTTGTCTGCTTTGCCTGTATTAAATAGCCATGCACCATTTTGAATGGTCAAAGCTTTAAAGTTGCAATCATTTATGGTAGCATAATCTTGCACCACCAGAGATAATGAATCGCGGGTCAAACCTTCAACAGTCATTTTCTGGGCTTCAAGACTGGTCTGCAAGCACTGAACATGATCTGGTAAAGCTATATTCATCTCCTCAGAGCGCAAATTAAGCCAATACAGGTCCTGGTATTTCTGTTCAAGCTTATCATTAGGAAAATCAAATACGATACGTAATGTATCTCCTACTGAATTCATCGTCATGAATTCATCCATACCGGAAGCATAAGTGAAAGTTCCCTGTCCAGCTTCGGCAGGAGTAATCTTCAAAGGGAGCTCTCCAAATGTCGGCATTCTTATTCCTTTTTCTTCACCCTCACTCGTAGTGATGATATTTCTAATCGCCACCATCTGTATAACTTTGCACTCTGGCAGTTGAACTGTCTTCTTTTCTCCTTTAACATCCAGGAATATATTATTCCAATCCGTAACTTGCATAGAGGCATAGAATATGCTACCGCACACCACAACCAATCCGGCAAGCAACATTCCAAATATTATATAAGTAGTTCGTTTCATAATCTTCTTCTTTATTTTTGTTTCTTACTAAATTCCCGGTACATAGCTGACATGTCTTCTGCTGAAATACCGAGGGTATACATCTGCTTGAAGAAATAATCTACTTCTTCTTTAAGAAAATACTCTTTGCGCAATGAAAGGATTAACGCGCGAGCACCGGAAGCGACGAAATAACCGATACCACGTTTGTTATAGATAACCTCCTGCGATTGCAGATAATCATACGAACGCATCACCGTATTGGCGTTCACCTCTACCACAGCTGCATATTCTCTGACGGATGGTATGCGTTCATCTTCCTGGTATTGCCCAAGAAGCACCTCGTCACAAATGCGATCTGCTATTTGAAGATAGATGGCTTTACTTTCTTTAAAATTCATACTTACCAGCGGCTAATGATTTCAGATTCTTTAAAACGGAAATAGGCAACTACCCAGTTGAAGACGGCTATTACGAAAAAGATTACCGTAGATGAGAGTGTCATCGTTTCATCCGATACGGTCTGATTTACTCCACCGCTACGGCCTTCAAATAGCATTTTCGCTAATACTGAGCCTATCGCTATATAAACTATAGCAATCACAACAATAGCTGAAAAAGTCTTCACAAATGAATTCTTTGGCCAAATGGAGCTACCCAAAACAAACAGGGACTGTGCAAAGAAATAAGCACTTACTCCCAACATGAAATAATTGCAATCATCGAAAACCGTCCAGAATTGTTCTCTTCCCACCAGATGGGAAAGTGGAGTAGAAGCAATTATGCCTTTCAACTCGGGATAACTAATCATATAAACTGTTACACGTGTCCAGTCCGCCAGTTTGAAAGCTATTAGAAATACGATAAGGAAACCGAAAGTGAATACCAGCCAACGTGAGAAAAACTTTTCGAACATTGTGGCAGGAATCATCAACATAGCTATCCGATTCGTTTTAGTCTTCATACGCTCCATTATAAACGAAGCACTCAAAAGCCCCATGATAACAAGTGCCCAGACGAAAGCTCCTAACTCGAAATTCCAGATAGGATCTTGGCTCACTCTCCCATTTGCCTGTAGATGATTGTACTGGAAATATCCGTTCCATACGAAAGCAATCGCCATTATACCGTACATCATTACGAAGCGTAGCAAATTTGCCTTCCAACTCTCCACCATTTCTTTGCGACATAAGTTCACAAAACGGGGTGCACTAAAAAAGGTATCGCGTATCATTGTTCATTCTGTTTAGGGTGAAACATTCCTTTTATCTTCTCAGGGTCGGTAAGCGCAGCACCGAATAGCAATTCAAGATTGATCTCCGACTCTTCATCATCCGTATTCGGCAACATCAGGAAATTACCCTGTATGGAAGGAAGTGTGTAAATTGCTGCTTCTGCCAATTCGCGGTCATCGCTTTCAACGAAAAGAAACTTACTACAGATATTAGCAGTGGATGCGTCGAGCAAAACATGACTGTTATCCATAATCACCACATGATCCAGTATCTTATCAATATCCCGCACCTGGTGGGTAGAGATAATAATAGTTCTGTCGTCCGACATGCCCGAAGCAATAAACTTACGGAACTGGCTCTTACCCGGAATATCAAGACCATTGGTCGGTTCATCCATAATCAGCAGTGAGGTGTGGGTAGCTAATGCAAAGCTCATAAAGACTTTCTTCTTCTGCCCCATAGACAAGGCTCCCAAATCAATATCCTGCTCCATTTCGAAGTAATGCAGGTATTTCACCATGTCTTCCTTACTGAAACGGGGATAGAACTGACTATTCAGCTCCACGTAACTGACTAAAGATATAGAAGGTAATTCAAATTCTTCGGGAACCAGGAACATATCCTGTAGTGTGATAGGCAACCGACGGCGTACATCGGTATCATGATACATTATTTTCCCACTCTTAGGAGTAAGCAAACCGCTCATCAGATAAAGCAGTGTAGATTTGCCGGCACCGTTCTTTCCCAGTAACCCGTATACCCTACCTCTCTCTAACGAGAGCGAAAAATCGTGCAGGACTTCTTTTTTGCCCCGACGATAACTGAACGAAATGTTTTCTACCTGTAGCATACTTATATGTTTTTATAGGTGGCAAGGAAACAAGATACAAGGAGAAGGCCTTGTCAACTGGTATCTGATACCTTGTTAATTTCAATATTAGTGTATTAGTTTATTAGTACACCGCAAAGGTAGACAATCTTTTTAATAATCCAAACATTTACAGAAAAAAACATAAAAAAAGGAGGAGCTAAGAATCACTCTCCACTCCTCCCGACACGACAAACAACTAAAATTGTTGCTATTTGATGCCTTCCAACGCCTTTTTGGCAGTAGCATTGGTGGGGTCTATAGCCAAAATTTTATTCCAGAACTCTTTCGAAGTAGGATAGTCGCTCTTTAACAGATAGTAGTAGCCCAGATAACTGTAGCACTCTATCAACGCAGAGTTATACTTCGGTTCATTTTTACTCAGCAGCATGTCCATTACCTTTTCGTAATAAGGTTTCGCCAGCCCGTCAGTAGTTTCGGGGTCCATGGCAGAATTGGTCCGGGCACGCCACATTTCTCCCAGATAACTGTCGGGAGCTTGTTCGGAAACAAGGGTGAACACAGAGTCAGCAGACTGCAATGCCAGTTTACGGTCGGCAGGCTGCACGGCGAGCGAGTCCGAAGACGTGCCCTGTCCGTAATAAAGACGTCCTAACTGGAATAATGTTTCAGGAGTCTTCTTGTCTTTGGCTAATGCATCGTAGTATTTATGGTACGCAGCAATAGCCTCTGCATAATTATTATTCATTTCATGGGCATCGGAGATTTCACGCCACAAGTCTACTTGCGTACCATCTTTCTCTAATGCCTTACCATATTCTATAATAGCTTCATCGTATTTCTTCAATGCACTCAGCAGAGCACCATAATAACGGTAATCCAAGTAAGAGTAATCTGCATGGTCCGAAGCATTAAAGAAAGCATGAGCAGCCTTCTCCGCATCTTCATAGCGTTTCAGATCCGTATTGTTATACATGACAAGACGGTTGAAAGCAGCGTGACGGGCATTCTTCTGCAAGCCTTTCTGAGCAACCTGTAATGACTTCTCAAAATCATGATTCAGGAACAGTGCAAAAGCATATTTCAGCATATCATCTTCCGTAGCAAGAGGCGTATCGATGAACTTAGCATACATTTCAGCAGCCTTGCCGAAACGATTGCTGGAATAGTATACCTCCGCCAGTTCCCTATCGGCTTCCAGGCAATTCGGATCTACAGCTTTGAGTTGTTCCAACTTCTCAATAGCCAGTGCAGGACTGGCAGACTTATAAGCCTGTGCATACTTCAGATAAGCCTCCTTACAATTCGGATCAAAATAGATGGCTTGCTCATAAAGCTGGCAAGCTTGCCCTATATTTTTTTGTGCAAGAGCAATATCACCCTCCAACACAGATACCTTGGGATCTTTATTATTGGCTTTCTTCGCCATTGCCAGGTATTCCTGAGCTTCGGTAAGCTTTCCGGCATCCAGATAAACATGGGCTACGGAAGTTACAAGATCCACATTCTTTTTGTTTTTCCCTTTCAGCAATTCCCCTACTTCTTCAGAAGCTTGTGCAGGATTTGTCTGAATCAGGCTTTTCATTTTATCTACCCCAGCCTGCCATTCAGGTACAGGCGTTTGTGCGGAAAGTGTGCCGGCCAACAGCAACGCTCCCATACTAAGAACTAACATCGTTTTCATAATAGCATTCATTTTAGTTATTTATCTTTTATATTCACCACCCGTACCGGTTGGGTAGCGGGTACTAACCCCGACTTTAAAATAATCCGCTGTCCCCGGTCGGATGCGAGGAAAGAAGCAAATCCCCACGGAAGTGCACTCCGAGGATCGTTCAACAGGGCATAGATGCTGCGTGTCAACGGATAATCACCGTAAAACAAATATGCCTGATAGGGTTTGAAACTGTTTTCCGGCGTTGCCTTGTCGGCAGCGCTGACGGACATCACCCGTACTTCTTTGCTGAAGGAGAGTCCAGTACTGTCATTGCGGTCGCTCAGCCAATTCACGCCGATAATACCGATAGCATCAGGAGTCTTTGACACAAAGTCGATGACCTCTCTATTGGTCTTCAACGCCTTTATCTGATCTGACAATGGAGCACCCTTACAAATGGAATCTACAGCAAAACGAACGGTACTGGAATTCTTATTATCAAATACCAGACGAATATCCTTCAGCTGGGATGCCGGATAAATTTCTCTCCATTGTGTGGTCTTTCCCGTCAGGATGTCGCGAATATCATTCACGGTAATCAGCGTATCAGGATTATCTTTATTGGTAATCAACGCTAACCCATCCGTAGCAATCTTTATCTCCTGCGGGAAGAACTTCCGGCTGTTGAAAGAGTTCATCTCCTCCGGTGTCAGCCTGCGGCTGGTGATTGCCAACCGCAGACTGTCCTTGAGCAATAGATTGACGGCTTCTACTTCCGTCACATAACGGGGCACAATTCCTGCCAAAGGAAATACACCTTCAAATACATCCACTTCTTCCTGCACGATAGGCTGGAAACTTTCGTCCGCAGCAATTGCTATCACGCCGGAAGTGTACGTATCCGTCAGTCCGTCCTTAGGCTTACTTTGGCAGGCAGACACCAAAACCAGTATCACCGCCAAACCTAAAAGTTGAAGTTGTTTCACCGTTTTCATAACACACACATTATTGTAGCTTGAACACAACAGGTATCGTATATTTCACCGACACAGCTTTACCATTCTGCTTACCGGGAATCCACTTCGGCATAGACATGATCACGCGGACAGCTTCTTTGTCCAGATAAGGGTCTACACCTCTCAGTACATTCACATCACGTACACGTCCGTCGGCACCTACCACAAACTGGCAAGTTACACGGCCTTGTGTTCCGTTTTCCTGAGCGATAGTCGGATACTTCATGTTCTTGCTGATGAACTGCATCATCTCTGTCTGACCACCGGGGAACTGAGGCATTTGCTCTACCATATCGAAAACCTTTTCAGGTTCTGGTTCAGCCTGTGTTACCACTTGCTTCAAGTCGGCAATATCCTTACCGTTTGCCTCGTCGTTACCTTTCACGTCAGCAATAGAGATAGCTACCTTTGTTTCTGTCAATTCTTGCTGACTCTTAATTTCATCCTCATCTCTCACTTCTTCATCTTTCTTGATGACAGGAGCGGTAAATTTGATAGAACTCTTCAGTGCAGGAGGCGGGGGAGCAACCGGCTCCACTCTTTTCATTTCTTCCTGCTTAATTTCCGGTTCTTCCAATTGAGATAAGGTAGTCACCTCAGTCATCACTTCTTTCTGTTTCGGCGTAGCCATCTTAATCAAGGTAGGGATACTGAATCCTACCAATGCGATGACAATCACCAGTATCACAGCAATGTTATGACGCTTCGGAGATTTCTCTCTTAACTGATAAGCACCATAAGCCTTATTCTTGCCATTGAATATCAGGTCACACCACTCCGAAGAACTTAAATCTACTTTAGCCATATTCTTACTTTTTTAGGTGTTACACATTATTCGGCAATGTTCTGCGACAATTCTCCCTTGCTATCATAGTTCTTTATCAGGAACTCATCGGCTTCGGCGATATCCGTAATCACATACTTACCTATATTACATATCTGCATTTCATCGAGTGCATCAATCAGATTCATATACGAAGCATCATCGGTGGCTTTGATAATTACGGTCGGGGTATCCTTTCCGCTCTTAATTTCACCCAGTTTCTTCGCAAATTCTTCCTCTGATATCTTAAGATCCAGTTTCTGCTGTTTCAGTTCATTCACTTCATTTACAGCAGCTCTATTACGTTGCAAAAGCATTGCTCTCAAACCGTCTGCTTGATAGGTTGTTTCCTTCAGCGAACTGTAGTCCTTATAGTTGGGCTCTCCATCGTAATAATACAATTTATTGTCACCTCCCAACAGTAATGTGATAGCTTGTGAAGCCTTCACTTTCGACTGCTGTTCTTCTGTGACGTTCTTATCATTACTCGGCATGCTTATCTCCATAGTCTGAGGTTTACTCAGTGAAGTACAAAGCATAAAGAAGGTAATCAGCAACATATTCATGTCCACCATCGGTGTAAAGTCCACCCTGACGGTCATTTTCTTTTGCTTATTTTTTCCGCCTTTTTTCTTATTGCCGCTTTCTTGTATTTCAGCCATAATATTTCCTTTCTGTTAGTCTTCAGAAGTAGTCTTCAGAGAAGTAATCAGGTTATACCGGTTCTCTCTGAGGTCCTGAAGTGAGTTCATCACATTCTTGATTACGGAATAAGGAGTATTGGCATCCGCCTTGATGGCGATACGTAAATCTTTGTTCGTAGCACGGGCATTACGTACCCAAGCTTTAAACTGATTATCGATACTGTCGGTAGGTATCCCCTCATTCTTTAACACAGCGTCTTGCTGATCCTGTGGCAAATCAAGGTACTTCTTCATACTCTTCATCGGCACTCCGAAAGTAGATGCCAGTGAGAATTTCTTAGTTTCCTCCGGAGTGAAAGTCACCCCATATTCTTGCCCCATTGCTTCCAGCACCTCGCGCAAGTCAGACTGTTTGTCCAGACTCATAAACACTTTTCCGTCCGGATCGACCAATATCTGCAGGATATTCGTTTCCGGGATCTTAATCTCGGATACGGAGGCCGGAGTGGTAACTTGTACCGGCTCTTTCTTCACGAACGTAGACGTCAGCATGAAGAATGTCAGCAGCAATACAGTTACGTCACTCATCGCCGTCATGTCGATGAACGTACTTTTCTTTTTTATTTTCGCTCTACCCATAATTGTAGTATTTTAAAAGGGTTCGACCGATTTATTTATGCGTAGCTGCAAATGTCTGCACGATAGAGAAACCAACCTCGTCAAGGCTGTAAGTTAACTTATCAATCTTATTGGTATAATAGTTATAGGAGATAACAGCCAGTGCACCAGTCAAGATACCGAAAGCAGTATTAATCAAAGCCTCGGAAATACCTTGTGACAATGCCATTGAGTCAGCAGAACCTCCGGCAGCCAAAGCGGCAAACGAACGGATCATACCGATAACCGTACCAAGCAATCCCATCAATGTACCCAGAGTAGTGATAGTACCGATAATAGGTAAATTCTGCTCCATCATTGGCAATTCCAGCGCAGTAGCTTCTTCCAGCTCTTTCTGGATAGCAAGCAACTTCTGGTCTTTGGCAAGAGTCGTATCATTTTCCATTTCAGCATACTTCTTCAGAGTAGCATTTACTACATTAGCAACAGAACCACGTTGATTGTCGCAAAGTTCCTGAGCCTTCTTCATATCGCCAGCAGCCAGAGCAGCTTTAATGTTAGCTACGAATTTAGCCAATGAACCTTTACCGAAAGCAGCACCAATTGCAATGTAACGTTCAATACTCAGTGCAATAACAGTCAACAAGAGAGTCTGAATAACCGGAACGATGAATCCACCTTTATAGATAGTACCGAGGAAATTCCCTGGCAGCGGATGATTGTTCGGGTCATTGTTCATAAAGTTAGAGGGACTTCCCAACACAAAGTGAAAAATAAGCACGGCAATGATAAAGCAAATTACGATTACCCAACCGGCGGATTTGATGCCTTTAAAAGAGGCAGATTTCTTTTGAATAGTTTCCATGATGAAAAATTTAAATGGGTTTGTATTAAAATTGATTTTTTAAAATTATGCGCATGGATATAGTTCTCCCCTTCACAGCATGAACACGCCGCTAACACCCGTATAACCTAACCCTAAGACATAGGGTTCTAAAAGGTCACCTACTTTCAGCCATATTTAGGGAAAGGAGTAAAGGGAAAAAGGAAAAACTAATAAAAGGAAGTTTAAATCACAATCCGTCGCAAAGTATAGATGTAGTATTCACTACTAAAAGAAGTGTAATGCGGATCTTTATCTGAATAGTATAATTTAGACTGATCGTGTACCAACAAGTTGTGGTGAGATGAAATTAGCAGAATCCCCTTCATAAAAGATGCAGTTTCAACAGCTCTGCGAAAACGATAGGGATTAAAAGAATATCTTTCAGAGATAGGTTTGTTTCCAAGTTCTGCATCCGTAGTCCACATAAACTTGGAATTAGTAAATAAGCTTCGTGTATTATTAGCGACATTATCTGAAGAAGCGTTCTTTAATGATGATGAAGAAGCACTCACCTCACATGTAGATGCTGCTTTATCAACCATCCCCGTAAAGTTGACGGCTCTGCTACTGAGACTATAGGTCACCATAAGTAGCACAAATACCAAAAATGTCTTTACAGTTGTTCTCATGTCGCTTTCAATTCTATTAGTAACAACAGCTAATGACTGTTTTTTGTTTTATTAAAATCGAATTTTCTTTTAATAAAAAAAATAATGTTCAGTAAATAAAGGATTTATAGTACCTTTTAAGACGAAGTAAAGGTACGAATAAAACACCAAATACGAAAGCGAAGATAAGATATAATTTCTTGATTTTAAGTAGTTTTAATCATTGATTTCGAACTATCATCAGGTGCTATTACATAGATAATACAACAATGCACATTCTATTATAAGTATGCAATTTAAATGCAGTTTCAGTATTTAAATACCCTTTCTATCAGCAAATAAAAGCCAGGGGAGTAAGTGAGAAAAAGGTTCCCTATTCTTATTATTAATAGGTAATATTGTTTACCTACCACATCTTCCTGCAAGTACTCTTCCTCCATGAGGAGGAGAATTGAACGGAACAGTAGAGGGTATAAATACAAAAAGCCCCCATATCGTTAGATATGGAGGCTTTCCTCTAAAAAACGGCAACTACCTACTCTCCCACTTGACGCAGTACCATCGGCGTGATCAGGCTTAACTTCTCTGTTCGGAATGGGAAGAGGTGGAACCCTGATGCTATAGTCACCTAAATAAGTTAGACACGATGTAAAAAGTAAAGATAAAAACTGAACGTATATATCCGCCATACAAGGCAAGGACCAAAAGTGAACGGGCAATTAGTAATGCTCGGCTATGATGTTACCACCTGTACACCTGCATCCTATCAACGTTGTAGTCTTCAACGACCCTAAGAAATCTAATCTTGTGGCTGGCTTCGTACTTAGATGCTTTCAGCACTTATCCAATCCCGACTTAGATACCCAGCAATGCACCTGGCGGCACAACTGGTAAACCAGAGGTCAGTCCAACACGGTCCTCTCGTACTAGTGTCAGAGCCACGC